>Ga0182024_10001131_pt1 | contig 69088 bp, 60 predicted proteins | sample P32metaG_FD_120480 | JGI IMG/M metagenome (GOLD analysis project Ga0182024, IMG submission 120480) | Permafrost microbial communities from Stordalen Mire, Sweden - P3-2 metaG (Illumina Assembly) | ecosystem: Environmental > Terrestrial > Soil > Wetlands > Permafrost | place: Sweden: Stordalen...
AATCTACAATACCGTGCGCCCGCATCAGGCGCTCGGCTACCTAACCCCGCTGCAATTCCTACGACAGAACCTATCCCAACGAAAGGAATGAAAAGTGTCACCCATCTACTGGACGAGTACACACACTTGTAAAGCGGCCTTCCAACATGATAAGGTGCGCCGTCGCAGCTACTGATAATCTCTAATGAAATTTTCGAAAATCACGAGGACCCTATGAGCTCTCCCGCGGGCGATGCCCCTGGAACGATTCGCAAGCATCGCCCCTATGTTCCAGAAACCATGCAAATGAAGGAGCTGACCCTCCGAGCTATGTTTCTGGGGCTCATTCTTACGGTGGTGCTGGGAGCGGCCAATGCGTATTTAGGATTGCGGGCCGGCATTACCATCGCCGCAACGTATCCTGCGGCGGTGATTTCGATGGCGGTATTGCGCGCTTGGAAGGGATCGCTGCTCGAAGAAAATATTGCTCGAACTGCGGGGTCAATCGGAGAGAGCGTCGCTGCCGGCGCGATTTTCACACTACCTGCCTTTGTGCTCGCTGGAGTCTGGCCATCATTCTGGTCGTTTGATTCTTACTGGAAGTCGACTGCCTTGATCATGGTGGGAAGCATTCTCGGCGTGCTTTTTATTTCTTTGGTGCGGCGCGTCATGGTGGAGGATCCCGAACTTCCCTTCCCCGAATCGGTAGCGGCGTCCGAGATTCATAAAGCCGGGCAGCGCGGTGCGCAAGCGGCCAAGTATCTGTTCTGGAATATAGGTGTCGGCGGACTTGTATACATCTTGGGGAGCTTCGGGCTCTTTGCCGCGGGAAAGGATTTTCATTTCGCGGTGGGAAGTCTGGGACGCAGCCAAGTGCGGCTGGGCCTCGCGGGAAGCAAGAATATTGTGCCAGCCGGCGGAATCAGCACGTTCGCCGCGCCGAGCGTGAGTCCGGCTTATCTGGGTGTCGGTTACATCATCGGGCTGCGACTGGCATCGATTCAATTTGCGGGCGGTGTGCTGGCTTGGGGATTGATGGTTCCGTTGCTCATTTATTTTCTCGGGCCGCACATCAAGCAATACCTTCCAGCGGATACGCCTGCGGACTGGACCAGCATGGCGATTGCGGTGTGGAAGTTTGTGGTGCGTCCGATCGCAGTGGGCGGAATGCTGGTGGGCGCGGCATATACGCTATTCAAGATGGGCAAGAGCCTGACGGCGGGCTTCGGGAAAGCGATCAGCGATTTGCGGCAGACGGCGGACCAGCGGGCGGAGTTATCGCGCACCGAGCAATATATGAGTTCGAAGGCTGTCTTTGGGCTGATTGCGCTGATGTTTTTGTTGATGTGCGTGCTGTATGTACATCTCACCGGATTAGTGTGGCCGGCCATTTTCGCGGCGGCGGTGATGCTGATTGTCGGCTTTTTCTTCGCGACAGTCTCGGGGAATCTGGTGGGCTTTATCGGTTCTTCAAACAATCCGATTTCGGGCTTGACGCTCTCGACTTTACTTATCGCCGCGCTGCTCATGGTTTCGCTGGGAGTCTCGGGAACATCGGGCGTGTTGGCCGTGCTCAGCGTGGCTGCCGTGGTTTGTGTTTCGTCCGCCGTGGCCGGCGAGTTGTTGCAGGATTTCAAAGTGGGCTACATTCTGGGCGGCACGCCGCGCAAGATTCAGGTGGCCGAGTTGATTGCGGTGGTGGTGGCGAGTCTGGTGATGTACTTTCCGCTCGCGCTTTTGAATAAGTCGTTTGGATTTGGCAGCCGGGATCTCGCTGCGCCACAGGCCGGACTCATGGCAACATTAGCGGTTGGAGTGGTTGGTGGCGATATGCCGTGGCCTTTAGTCGTCGTTGGCATCTTCATGGGCATTGGCATGATCATGATGCAGGTGCGCAGCCCTATGCTGGTCGCGGTTGGAATGTATTTGCCGTTTGAGACTACGTTCGCAATTTTTCTCGGTGGCGTCTTTCGCGCATTGGGAGATTGGGTGGCTAAGCGGCGCGGCTTTAACCCGGCGCAAATGGCGCGCGTGGAGAATGCGGGAGTGCTGACCGCGTCGGGATTGATCGTCGGCGAATCCTTGCTTGGCTTGGTCTGGGCCGGAGTGGTGGCAATTTACAAGAGCCGCAATTGGGATATACCACAGATTTTTTCGCATCCCTCGTATCTCGCGGGGTTGGCCGTGATGGTCGCGTTGGCTGTGCTGATGATTCGGATTCCATTGTCGAGCGCGGGGGATCCGAATGAGCCGGCGCCGCCTGTCGGCATGATGTGACGGCGTGTCTTTGAGTTCGCAGGACGGTCGGCCCTTGACCGTTCGCGCAGAGGATCGCGCAAATTCTCCTTCGTGATACCTTGTGTCCTTCGCGGTTTCGCTCTATGTCGATTGCGGAAAATATTGCGCAGGTGCGCCAGCTTATTGCAGCGGCGGCGCGGCGGGCGGGGCGCAATCCAGATGAAATCACTTTGATGGCGGTGAGCAAGACTTTTCCGGCGGAGAGTATTCGCGAGGCGTATGCGGCAGGGCTGCGCGTTTTTGGCGAGAACCGGGTGCAGGAGTTTGCGGGGAAGGCTGCTGCTCTGCGCGATTTGACAGATGTGGAGTGGCATCTCATCGGACATCTGCAAACCAATAAAGCCGCGAAGGCCGCGGAGTTGTTTGACGCAGTCGACTCGCTCGATTCGGTGCGGATGGCGGAGAAGCTGAATGCCTCTGCCGCTACTGCCGGCAAGATGTTATCTGTGCTGATTGAGATCAACGTTGGCGGCGAAACGGCAAAGAGCGGAGTGGCGCCCGACTCTGATGAACTGGAGCAGATTCTGACGGGTGCGCCGCGTTGGGGAAAATTAAAGATTAGCGGATTGATGACGGTTCCGCCTTATGCAGAGGACCCCGAAGGCTCGCGATCCTTCTTTCGTCGGCTTCGTCAGATTCGAGACCGCATCGCGGCGCGCTCGCTGCCGCAAATCCGTATGGCGGCGCTTTCAATGGGCATGTCGCACGATTTTGAGGTCGCGATTGAGGAGGGAGCTACTTGTGTCCGGGTGGGGACGGCGATTTTTGGGGAAAGAGCGAAGGCTTAGCTGCGGGTTTGTGTGGAGCGGTCCGCTGCTTTTGATCTTGGGGCTACTGCCGGTTGTCGTAACTTCAAAAAGAAGATGTCAAAGGCAGCGCACAGGAGTGTCCGCTCCACAACGTCTATGGTGGCGATTCACAATTCGGCAGAATTTGTTACGTTTGCCGTGAAGGTCCATCCCCGCGCCAGGAAGAATGCACTCACTGGTGAGGTCGGCGATGCGCTGAAATTGTCACTCACTGCCCCTCCGGTGGATGGGAAGGCGAATGAGGCGTGCATTGATTTTTTCGCAAAGCTTTTGGAGGTTCCGCGTTCGTCCGTTACCATTGCAGCCGGCCTGAGCGGGCGAAATAAAGTGATTCGAGTCGTGGGATTGTCGGCTGAACAGGTGCGCGGCCGACTGGGTATCTAGCGAAGGGCTCGCGGGCGAGGGCGCCCGCGCCACACAAACGCATCAGGAGATACTTTGACTTTTTCGCAACGCTTCGAAGAGATCCGCACAGGGTTTGAACGGCCTTTTTGGGTCGCGAACATCACCGAGATTTTTGAGCGGCTTTCTTACTACGGAGCGTTCGCTTCCCTTGCTTTGTATTTGCAGGAGAAGCTGAATTTTTCTACTGAGCAGACTGGGACTCTGACTGGCTTGTTCGGTGGGATGGTTTGGTTTCTTGCCATCTTCGGAGGAGCGGCGGCCGACCGGCTCGGCTTTCGGCGCGCGCTTTCGATCGCTTATCTGATCCTGGCGGCGGCTTACTTCTTGATCGGATCGATTGGGGCGTCGTGGCTGGCTCCGGTGCGCAATGCCCTGCCGTTGGGATTATTTGTCGGCTGCATTCTTATCCTTCCTGCGCTCGGCATCTCGCTGGTAAAACCTTGCGTGGTGGGGACTACGGCTCGGGCTTCGAAAGAGAACGTGCGCTCGATTGGCTATTCGATTTATTACACGATGGTTAATATCGGCGGCGCGCTCGGGCCTTATTTTGCATCTTGGGCGCATCGCCATCTGGGCGTTGAGAATGTTTACCGGGTTGCGGCGCTCAGCGTCTTTGCCATGTTCTTTGTCGTGATTATTTTTTTTCGCGAGCCACGCAAGGATGGAGATGCGCCTCCGCCGTCGATTGCGACCGTCGCGCGGAATTTTTGCGTTGTGGTTGGCAATTACCGACTGGTTCTGCCGGTGTTGGTGGTCGCGTTGGTGCTGCGGATTGGGTTGATGATTTATCCGCGCTATAACGTGCCGTGGTGGATCTGGTGCGCGCTACTTGCTTTGGTGCTCGCGGGAATCAGCCGATTCATGTGGTTCCTCGTGCTCTTTACGGGGTACTGGGTCGTGTTCTGGCAGCAGTACATCAGTTTGCCGGGTTACATTCACGGGTATATTAACTCGGGCGCCGATGTCGAGATCATTCTGGTGACCGATGGGCTGACGGTGATTTGTCTTACGCTGGCGATAAATTTTCTGACGCGCAAGATTCCGGCATTTCAGGCGGTGATCTTGGGGACGGTTATTACTTCGCTTTCGTGGGTGATTCTAGCTTTGCGGCCTACGGTGTGGGGCGCGGTGCTTTCGCTTTTTGTGCTGGCGCTCGGTGAGATCATTCAGTCTCCCCGCTATTACGAATATATTTCGCGGCTTGCGCCTCCTGGACAACAGGGCACTTACATGGGCTTCGCGTTCTTGCCGATTGGCATTGGATCGCTAATTGGCGGCTGGTTTGGCGGGACGCTGGTCCATCATTTTGGAGAAGTCACGCATCAACCGGCGCGGATTTGGTGGACGGTGACTGCGGTGGGCCTGGCGACGGCGGCGCTGTTGTGGATTTATGACAAGGTGGTGCAGACGGGCGCGGCTACCACTTCGCAAAAAGCGCCGGCAGCATAAGGCATGAGCAACCGGGCGACAACTCCGCAGCAGGCGGCGGCTGGGATACGGCGCGTGCTCAGGGATGGCGGATCGTCCGAGCATGCCGCGGGCGTGCAGTGGTTCTTCAAGGAAGAAATCAAATCACATGGCTGGTATACGGCAGCGCTGCGAAAGGCGGCGAGGCAATTTCGGCGGAGCGTTGCTCGCGAGCGCGGGATGGATTTTGTCGTGCAGGTCGCGGGCAAGCTTTTTGCGGGGTGGAATCTTGAAGAAAAAGTGTTTGCGGTTTTTCTGCTGGAAAAGCAGACGCAGAATTTTGGAGAGGATGAGTTTCGGCTTTTTGTTTCGTGGCTTCGCTGGCGGAGGCGCGGCGGCTTGCGTGGGGTTGATTCGTGGGACGCGGGAGCGGCGATTCTTTCGAGAGATTGTTCGGCTGGCGAATCAGTTGCTCGATGATGAAGATGACATGGTGCAGAAGGGATTGGGCTGGCTGCTGCGCGAGACGGCCAAAGCGGATCCACGGGGCACGGTGCCTTATTTGATGAAAATACGCGGGCGTGCGCCGAGATTGGTGCTGCGAACAGCTTGCGAGACGCTAACGCTCTCGGCGCGAAAGCGGGTTCTTAGCCCGAGCTGACTTCTTGCGGGAAGAGTCATCCATTAGCAAAGAGTGCCCTCAGCGGCTAAAGCCTTAATTCAGCAAGCCTGTTACCGCAGCGGTAAACCGCTGCGCCACCCAAAGGCAAGTGCAAAGGCGGTAAAGCGCTGCGCCACCCAAAATCAAACGTCGCGAAACGACAGATTCTCGTACCAGATCATGCGGCAAGGATTTTGTCGCGGAGGCCTCCGTACCTTAGTGTGTTTACCATTTCCTTTCGAAGAAGTCGTGGGGGAAGCCCATTTCAATGGCGCTGGCTTCATCCAGGGCGGCGACTTGCTCGGGCGTCAGCTTCAGCTCAAAACTGGCGAGGTTGTCTTGCAACTGCGCCACGCTACGCGCGCCTACGATTGGAATGACTGGAATGTCGCGGTAACGCAGCCACGCCAGCGCGACCTGCGCGGATGAATGGCCTACCTGCTGGCTGACTTTGTTGAGCGCGGCTACGACTTGATCGGTGCGCTCTCCGGTGCGCATGAAAGATTTGGCCATGTCGGTTGAGTATCGGCCGCCGGCGCCCTTACCGGAATGGTACTTGCCGCTTAGCACACCTCCGGCTAGCGGCGACCATGCTACCAGGCCCAGGTTGAAAGCCTTCGCCATGGGGACTAGCTCGCGCTCGACGGTGCGCTCGATCAGCGAGTATTCGATTTGGAGGCCGATGAATCGAGTCCAGCCTCGCAGCTCCGCTAGCGTGTTGGCTTGAGCGATCCACCAGGCGGGGGCGTCGGAGATGCCGATGTAGAGAACCTTGCCTTGGCGAACGAGATCGTCGAAGGCCCGCATGACTTCGTCAGCGGGAGTCATTTGATCCCAGTTATGCAGCCAATAGAGATCGATGTAATCGGTTTTCAGTCGGCGCAGCGAATCTTCGAGCGCCTGCACCATGCTCTTGCGGTGATTACCGGCGGCGTTCGGATCGTTGCCCGCTATGGCGTTGGTGTACTTGGTGGCCAGGACGACCGAGTGGCGGTGATCGCGGATGAATTCGCCAACGAGAGTCTCGCTGGTTCCGTTGGTGTAGATGTTGGCGGTGTCGACGAAATTCCCTCCGGCTTCGCGATAAGCTTCGTAAATCTTGCGCGAATCGTCTTTGGCCGAGCCCCAGCCCCAGTCTTCTCCGAAGGTCATGGTGCCGAGGGAGACTTCGGAGACGCGCAGGCCGCTGTTGCCGAATAGGCGATAGTTCATGATTCCACCTCAGGATATTAGGATGTCAGATCTTGGGCCTTAGCTATGCGATGTCGGGCGTTAGAAAAAGTCGCTCTTCCTGTGACCTTTGACCTAATAGCTATTCTCAGTGGCCTTCCTCTTCCAGATATTTTTCGACTTCGAGCGCGGCCATGCAGCCGGAGCCGGCAGCGGTGATGGCCTGGCGGTAGCGGCGATCTTGCACGTCGCCGCAGGCGAAGACGCCTGGAACTTTCGTAAAGACATTCTTATGGGTGACCAGGTAACCGTCGGCATCGGTTTCGAGTTGACCCTCGAAAATTTTGGCGTTTGGAATATGGCCTATGCCCAGGAACATGGCGCTGGTGGGGAACTCCCAACTTTCGCCGGTCTTTAGATTGCGCAGGCGCAGCGCGGTGACTTCTTTTTTGCTGACATCGAGAACGTCGTCTACGACAGTGTCAGTGAGAAACGCGACCTTCGGATTCGCCTGGGCGCGATCGAGCATGATTTTCGACGCGCGAAACTCGTCGCGGCGATGGATGAGCGTTACTTTGCTGGCGAAGCGCGTTAGAAAAGTGGCTTCTTCCATGGCCGAATCACCGCCGCCGATCACTGCGATTTCTTTGCCTGAAAAAAAGAAGCCATCGCACGTGGCGCATGAAGAAACGCCATGGCCGATGAGCGCGTGCTCGCTCGGAAGGCCGAGCCAGCGCGCCGATGCGCCGCTCGCGATGATGAGCGTGCGGGTATGAATGGTGTCTTTGCCGACGACCAGTTCGATCGGATGTTTGCTCAAATCGGCTTTCACCACGTGGCCCACGCGATAGTCGGCTCCAAAACGCTTGGCCTGCTTGCGCATGTTCTCGATCAGTTCGGGACCTTGTATGCCTTCGGGAAAACCGGGGAAATTTTCTACCAGCGTGGTGAGGCCTAATTGTCCGCCCGGTTCGTGGCCTTCGATGACGAGCGGTTTGAGGTTGGCGCGGGCGCTGTAGAGAGCGGCGGTGTGGCCGGCGCAACCCGAGCCTATGATCACAACGTTGCGTATATCCATAATTTCTCAGGAACAGCGCTACTAGATAGATTCAGGAAAACAGATTTCGCTTCAGATGGCGCGCCGCATTCTCCCTCAGCGGCTAAAGCCGCCATTTTGAATAATCCTGTAATCGCAGCGGTGAACCGCTGCGCCACCCAAAGGCAAATGCAAGAGCGGCGAACCGCTGCGGCCACCTAAAGCTATTTATCCTTCTTGTCGGCCTTGTCGGCAGATTCCTTGGTCGGAGTTACGGCCGAATTTTTTATTCCCAGCCTGGCCAGTTCATCGGGAATCATTTTGCTCGCGCCCAGGGCTTCGCGATAGCGATCCATGATCGAAGAAGCGGCGCGGAAAATCGGCTCGTATACATTCCGATCCGTTGCCGGATTTCCTTCGTTTCCTGAGCAGCGCGCCAATACTACCGATGATTTTCCGAAGCGCTCCAGTTTTACGCGCGCAACCGGAGTGCTGGTCGACAACATGGCTCGCGCCGAAGCGACGGCGGACGCGCTATCTTCAATCGCAATTTGCATAACATCTTTCGGGTCGCGCACGCGCAGGACGAGCGTCTCCAGCATATCTTTCGCATCGACGCTGAACGAATATTGGACATTGCTGAATAAGGTTGCGCCGGGAAACTCGCGACGAACTCTTACCCAGTCGGCTGCCGAAGCGGCGCCGGGAGGTAAGGGCTGCATGCCGGGGATGGGAGTGTTCGGGTCGAGCGTAGAGTGGCCGCGCGCCACTTCGAAGTCTTTGCCAAAGGCTGGCTTGGCGGGCACGGATGCGAGCGCCGAGGACAATTGCTTCTGCTCGTCGGCCGATGGCGAACAAACGTTGATGACATTCACTTTTACTTGCGGCTGCGAATTTGCCGGAGGCTGCTGAGCGGACGCGACCAGAGAAAGGACTGCCGTTGCGATCAGAATTTTGCGAAGGAACACGGCGAAATTGTATCAGGCACCGAGAGGTCAGAGGTTCGAGATCAGATTGCAGAGGTCAGATTGCAGAGGTCAGAGCGGAGCGTCTCATCTCTTCAATCCGACCCCGACTTCTACCGTTTTTACTCGGCGATTTCCTCGCTGGCGCCATGACGGCGCAACAACTGGGGCAAATTCTGTGAGAAGGCAGACCGTGGCAGCACCATGTCGCAGCCAACCTCGTGCGCCTTTTGCTTCAAATCACCCTGAACGTGGGAGAGGAAACCGATAATCGAGGTTCCCTTCTTCAACTTGCTCTTCAATTTTGGGATGAGCGTCAAAGGCTTGGCGTTGGCATTATTCAAGTCGAAGATGATCAATGAGGGCTTCTCTTCGCCATTGCTCTTCATGCGGTCGGCGAGGTCCTTTTCGTTTTTCACGAACTCGACCTTCACGTTCATCTTTTGTCCCGTGGCCTGAATCTTGCTCAGGAAGAACAAGTCTTCGACGAAAGCGAAAACGCGGGACGCAGAATCCTCGCGGGGAACTGGCAAAGGCTCGGGATCGACTACGGGATAGGACGAAGAAAAACCGGGCCGCCGCGACCCGCGGTTACTATTCCCGCTATCGGCATTTAGATTGGCGCGGTAGCTGTGATCCATGGGAGCGGTGAAAATGCCCTGCTGCTCCTGGCGAGCGCGGCCCATGGGGCCACCCGCGCCTCGTTTCGGCGGACGCCGTCCGCGGCGCCGTTTGTGTCTACCTCCTCCAGCGGAGGAGTGTCCGGGTCCTGCATTCATATTTTTCTCTTGTTAAACGTTGAAGTTAGTCTTTGAAAATCGTTTCTGAACTGATACCAAGGGCCTTGGATCGCAGGCCTGACTCTCTTGTTGTTGATTGCGACCGGCGCGCTCAACCTACGGGACCGCGCGCGCTAGCTACGCGTCGCTTCCCATAAATCGGCTGACGGTTGGCCGAACCCCACATCGGCTGGATGCTATTCGGTGCGAAAAACAATGGTGCGACAACAATGCTCACACTGTCGATGTTCCAAACCGTGATGCTAAAACTTTCGATGCTTAACGATAACGATCGATGTTTAAACTTTGCGAATGTTTAAACACTTGCGCCCGGAGTTGTGCTTGGCGCTCACGGCCCGCCTGGAAGCATGGCCATTTGGGAACATCTTGATGTTACTCATGAACCGTCTCCCCGCGCAAGGGGAAGTACCTTAAGTTTTCCACATTGGGTCATTACTAAAGTTGGCCGGGAACTGGACGTGGTTGAGCCAAGGAGTCTTGGTCAGTTGGCGAATTCTCGGATGCAAGGGTAATTTCGCGATTGCGCGGAGCGGCTTGTGGTTAAGGGTAGTGCAAACCGAGGCAGTTTCTCCACAATTTCCGCTCCAAAGTTGAGCCTGAAGTTCTAACGCGAGCCCGCCGATATAAGAGGTGTGAAACAGGCCCCCGCTAAAGAGAAAGCCGCGCCCCCTGCGCTGTCGTTGCCGGGACAGCGCTTCGTCGCCCGCCAGCCAATTTTTGACCGCGAGCAGAATGTATTCGGGTACGAACTTCTATTCCGAAATGGCGTCGAAGAATTTTTTAACGCCGATCCCGAACTGGCAGCCCGTTCCACCCTGGACAGTTCGCTGCTCTACGGAATCAATACACTTTGCGACAACCGCCGCGCCTTCGTGAACTGCACCCGCGAGGTCTTATTCAAGGACCTGATTACCTTACTGCCTCCGAGCCAGACGGTGGCCGAGATTCTGGAGACAGTGGAACCGGAAGACCGTGTCATCGCCGCCTGCAAGCGTCTGAAAGCGGCTGGGTATCTGATCGCGCTCGATGACTTCGCGCCGAACGATCCGCGAATACCGCTAGTTGAGTACGCGGACATCATCAAAGTCGACATTCGCGCCACGCGGCCAGAGGAGCGGGCGGCGATGATACGGCGCTTTGGTTCGTCAAAGTGCAAAATGCTGGCGGAAAAGCTCGAAACGCCGCACGAGTTTTATCAGGCTCGCGACCTGGGCTTCGTCTATTTCCAGGGATATTTCTTCTGCCGCCCTGAATTGGTCATTGGCCACGAAGTTCCCGCCAGCCAATTGCACTACATGAGGCTGCTCGAAATGGTCTCGCGCCGGGAAATCGATCTGCTCGAACTCGAAAACATGCTCAAACAGGAGGCGTCGCTCTCCTACCGCTTGCTCCGCTATCTCAATTCTCCACTCTTCGGATTCTCCCTTGAAATTAAATCCATTCGCCACGCCATGGCCGTTCTCGGAGAACGCGAGATGCGGCGCTGGGTGCGACTCGTGGTCACCGTGGGCGCAGCGGAACAAGCGTGCAGCGAACTGGTGCTGATGGGATTAGCTCGCGCCCGCTTCTGCGAACTGCTTTCCAACCGCCTGCAATCGGACTCAGATTTGTTTCTTTTGGGGCTGCTCTCGATCATGGACGCCATCCTTGAGGTCAGCCATGACGTACTTCTAGAACAATTGCCCGTGGATCACGAAACCAAGGCTGTACTACTCGGCCAGAAAAGTAGCCTGCGACCGCTCTATCAACTGATGCTGGCGCAGGAATCGGGCGAATGGGCACAATCGAGCAAACTGGCAAACGAGTTGAAATTGTCCGATGAGGAAGTTTCTTCGACATGGTTCCAGGCCTTGCAGTGGGCGCAAGCGGCTACTGCGGGAGTGTAAAAGACAGCCGTCATTATCAGCCATCAGCTATCAGCCATCAGCTATCGGTAAAAGCACCGGGTCGCACGAAAACCGCTGCGGGTCGGACCGACGATACGCGCAGCGCGGGGTTCACTGACGGCTGATAGCTGAGAGCTGACAACTGTTTTACGGTGCTTCGATCAATTCCATCTTGCCGTCGCGAGTGCGGTGCAACACCATTAGCTTGCCATGCGGGTCGCGGAAAACGAACACATCTTTGTCGCGGAAGTGCGTTTCTTTGATTGCTTCTTCGAGCGTCATCGGGCGAAGCGCGACCGAGTCTCGACTATGCACCAGATGCACTTCAGTGGTTCGCGCTACCGACGGGAATTTATGAACCAAAACAGAAACAGTCGTATTTTCAGCCAGCCCGATCACCGCTTCCAAGTTCTCTTCCATCGACTGACCATCAAATTTCTTAACCGCCTTGCGCTTCTTGCTCAGCCATTTTGTTTTATGCTTGAGCGCTTGTTTTTGCAGATGGTCGAGAGCTTCGTTCACGGCGGACATCATGTCGGTGGTCTGGGCTAGTCCAACGATCGGGCCGTTCGGAGGATTGATCGTGATTTCGGCTTTGTGGCGGCGCTTTTCGACAGCCAGAATTACCTTGGTCTCGAATCGGTCACCGAGAATTTTGCGGATTTTACTGAGGCCGGTCTCGACTTCTTTGCGAATGGTGGGAGTGATTACGTATTTCCGTGCGGTGTATTCCACGTTCATCAAACACCTCAAGGTTTCAAGGTTTCAGAGTTTCAAGGTTTCAACGCTGGAGAGTTTTCGGTTACCTTGAAACTCTGAAACCTTGAAACCTGTTATTTTTTAACTCTTCTTTGATGCGTGCTTGGAATTTTCATGTCTTCGCGGTATTTCGCAACGGTTCGGCGAGTGACCTGGATACCCTGGGATTGCAGGATGCGAGTAATCTGTTCGTCGGTCAACGGACGGCTCGGATCTTCCTCTTCGATCAGCTTCTTGACGCGGCGTTTCAAAATCAGGAGGGACGTGCCCCCGCCTTCGGGGCCCTGCACACTCTCCGAGAAGAAATAGCGCAATTCGAAGACGCCCTGCTGCGTATGGACATATTTATTTGCCACGGCGCGGCTGACGGTCGATGGATGAACGCCGATTTCCTCGGCCACTTCCTTGATCATCATCGGCTTCAACTGATCGATTCCGCGTTCGAGAAAATCCTGCTGGCGCGCCACGATTGAATAGCAGACCTTAGTGATCGTCTGCTTGCGTTGTTCGATGTTCTTGATTAGTTGAATGGCGGACTTGTAACGATCCTTGACATAGTTGCGCGTGTCGCGGTCATTGCCATCGCGCGTCAACAGGCGTTTATAGGCGGGATTCAAGCGCAACTGCGGCAGGTCCTCATCATTCATGATGACCAGCCACTCGTCGCCATGCTTCACGAAAGCGACGTCGGGCTCGATCAAGCGGGCCGGAACTTTGTTGTAACGCAGGCCAGGCCGCGGGTCGAGCGTGCGGACATAGTCAAGTCCGGCCAGTACTGCCTCGATCGGACGCCCGATGGCGCGACCGATTTCTTTAAACTGCTTTAGAGTCACGGCGCGCAGATGCTGATCGACGACGGCGATTGCGTCTTTCACCACTTGCTCGGCGGTCGGCTCGGTCGTTTGCGAGGTCATTGCCTCGGCCGTGGGCTCGGCCGTTTGCTGAGTCCGAGAATGGCCGTTGCTGTGCAACTGCAATTGGCCGACATGATAACGCAACTGATAAAGCAGGCATTCGCGCAAATCGCGACAAGCGATGCCCGGCGGATCGAACTGGCGCACAACCTCGAGCGCTTCGTGGAGATCTCCGACCGTGAAGTTAACCGATGGAATGCGGGCGGGTGCAGTGGCAGCGGCGGCCGCTGCTGAGCCGGCAGCGCCATTCCGGCTCGCTAATGCCGGAGCAGGCGCTTCGGCATGAAACTCCTCGGCGTGAGCCTGCTGATGAACTGGATCAGCATAGGCCGCAGCCTCCGGCTCAATAAGAGGCTCGCTCCCCACGTCGTCTGTCAGTTGGCCGAACCGGCCGGCCGCCCTGGCCAGATCTTCGGGCGCTTGAACGGACGCTTCCAGGTCAGAAAGATCTTCAGGACTGTCGGCGGGACTTTCGGTCGCGCGGTCAATCGCGGCATGTTCTGATTCAACCGCGGAAACGGCAAGGCCTAAGGCTTCGGCATCGCCAACAATTTTGGCCGCAACTTCGACGTCGGCCTCGGGCGGCGCGACGGGAGCGATGCCCAGCAACTCTTCGTCGCTCGCGATCAGGTAACCTTCATCGTTCAGATTCCCGATGATCAGTTCGGCGGCGTGGTGCACCGGCGGGCGTACGGAAATCGCGCCCAGTTGCCACAACAGGTGGTCGCTCAGGTTCCCTGGCTTGGAGAGGAAATTCTCGAATGAGGGCTTTTCGATCTCTTCCATTTCGCCGGAGCTGCGATAGCCGGGGTCGAGGTAGTCCTGGAAGAACGAGCCAAAATCGATTTCTTCGAACGGATCCTTTTTCTCGTCAGCGATGGTGGGCGGACCCTCTTCTGCGTTGGTGGCCTTGGACGAAAGCCGGTCGCATTCTTCCTCTTGGCGTCCTACATCGTCAAGGAGGGGAACGGAATCTTCCAGTTCTTCGAGAACGGGATTCTCGACCATCTCGGCATTGATCATGTCCTTAAGCTCGAGCTTGTTGAGCGCGAGCACGGAAACCATCTGGACGAGGCCCGGCGTCAGGATCTGCCGTTGCGACAGTTTGACGTTTAATTTGTGTTGAAGAAGAACCATTGCTCCCCAAAAGGCTGTCAGCTATCAGCTGTCAGTCATTAGTTAACCCCGCTGCCCTTCAGTGTCTGGCACGCGGTGTGGAAAACTTAGCTTCTCATGCACCTAGGTCGATCGTCTGGACACGAAAGGACAATGTGCCCACGCCGAGGTAACTAGAATCATCGGGTGATCGGGCCATCGGGTCATCGTGTGATCGAAGGTCAACAGCATCCGAAGTTCGATCAGCCGATGATCCGATCACCCGATGGCCCGATGCTCTTCACACCAGTGAAAAACTTTCCCCCAAGTAGACGCGACGTACCTCCGGGTCACTGCCCAACTCTGCCGGCGTGCCCGAGCGAAAGATCCGACCCTCATTAATGATGTAGGCTCGATCGGTCACCGACAGTGTCTCGCGGACATTGTGGTCGGTGATCAGAATCCCTATGCCGCTCGCCCGCAGATCGGAAATGATCTTTTGCAGGTCCAAAACGGCAATAGGGTCGATTCCCGAAAATGGCTCGTCGAGCAAAATGAACGTCGGATTGATACAAAGTGAGCGCGCAATTTCGACTCTCCTGCGCTCGCCGCCCGACAAGGCGTACCCGCGATTCTGGCGAATATGCTCCAGCCCCAGCTGATCGATCAGCTTGTCCGCCTTCTCGCGGCGCTCGTGCCATGAGATCGGCTGGACTTCGAGCACGGCCAGAATGTTCTCTTCGACCGTCAGCTTCCTGAAAACCGAGGCTTCTTGAGGGAGATAGCTGATGCCGTACTGGCGCGCCCGCAAGTACATGGGAACGCTGGTTATATCGTCCTGGTCGTACAGCACCCTGCCGGTGTCGGGAGGAACCAGACCTACGATGGCGTAAAACGAGGTGGTCTTGCCGGCGCCGTTCGGTCCGAGGAGCCCCACAACCTCGCCCTGGAGAACCTGAAGGCTAACTCCGTTGACTACGCGTCGGCCACGATAGGATTTCCCAATTTCGTCGGTGGCCAGCGTGTGCATTTATCGTGCCACTTGCGTCTTCGTGACGGCCGGAGATGTTTCTCGTCCTTCTACGAGCACCCTATCATCGTGTCTGTAGAAAGTCAACGAATCGCCGGTAATCTTGCCCCGTTCGGCATCAAAAATGCTAGGCGGTCCGCCGGTCAAGACGAACTTGTCGTCGGCCGCCGTGTAGACTAGCCGGTCTCCCGTCGCATGGCGCGCCGGTTGCGTGACGACAACGTTGTTTTCGGCGATGATTCGGTCGACTTGACCCGGCATGCCCAGCCCGGGTTCAGTACCCGTCATTCGTCTTGGTTGGCTTCCTGATTGGCCTTTGGCCTGGCTCTGCGCCAGCAGGAACACGGTCATCTGTTGCGCGGTCATGGTGGTATCGGTTGTCTTTGCAGTTACTCCACCGTCAAGAAAAACTTTTCGCTCTACGTCGGTATATGTGAGATGGGCCGATGTGATGTGGACGGGAGTCACCTTGCCGGTTTTATCCACTTGCACAAGCACGGTCGATACTGGTTGAAGGACGGCGCTTTTATCGGCGCTCTTAGCTGCACTTTGAGCTGTCGCCTGAGCAATGAGAGAGCGATGATCGCGATCAAATTGAAGTTCGGGAGCCTCTACGATATTGGCGTTCTGCCACAGTCGCGCATTTCCGTCGTATAAGGCAATTGCCGTCGAACGATGGGCGGTCATGCTGCGGCTGGTCACGTGAATCGGGTCGGACGAGGCGAGCATAGCGCCGTCTGGTTGGGGCTTCAGGTCCGAATACGTGCTCTTGACATTCCCGTCAGCAAGGGCGTCGCCGGTCGCGCGATTGATGCGGACGGTTTGAGCGGTCGTCGTCATGCCACCGTCAACCACGCGCGGCGTTCCGGTCAGGACTACCATCTGATCGGCCGTCGTGTATTCTCCGCGCTGCGCCCAAGCTTTTTGCGTACCGTCGACGTAGGCTAGCTGGCCGGTTTGCGTGATTGAACGAATGCCACCCTCGGGCAGAAAAACGACATCGAGCATTTGACTTGTCGAAACACGATCGGCCTGCGCGGCAGCGGTATTCTTGCTCCCAGCCGATGACCCCGCGGCCGCAACCTTGGTCGGATCGATCAAGCTGCTGACAATCCTCGCGTCGGGCTCTCCATGTAGCGTAGACAGGCGATTTTGGTCGGTAAATCTGGCAGTAAACTTGGCGGCTGTAACTACCGTCTTCTGGTTTGCGGTGGGCTGCGTGATTATGATCCTCGGAGGGCCGGTCGTCTCTGCCAGATCGAGCAGGCGGCCGTTTTTGACGACGAAGTCCATGACGGGAGCGGTCATTTCAACCTGTTGGTTGCCCTGCTGATCGCCTGAGGCTTTCTTGGCCGGCGCTGTCGTTGCCGCCAGGGTCGCGCTTTTGCTTTCGTTCTGAATCAAACGCACTCCGTCTTCGGCGTGAACCGTCTTCAGTAATTGCTCGCCAGTAGGGCTACCGGCGAAGTGCAGCGTGACTTGTCCGGCGAAAGCCTCGGCTGGCTGTTTTTCCTGCGCGGCTGCTATCAGTGTCTGCGAGCCGTCTTTTGGCGCTAACCCTTCCGCTGGGGCGAGAGGGACGGTCGCCGCGTCGCCGCTAACTAGATGCACGTTGCCGGTGAGGATCGCCGACGTGAGCTGGTTGCGCGATCCCGTCAAGAAAAGCTCGGCGCGATCGGAACGCTCACGCGTCTCCGATCCAGGCGCTGCTGAATTAGATTTACCAGCGCGACCGTGAATCTCGGTCCGCACGTCGCCTTCGGCGAGAACGCGCTCGACTGTGTTGTCGGGGCGGAGGAAGAGCGTCGCCTGCTCGGACCACGCCTCCTGCTGCTCGCGAGTCATGTGGACCGTAGTGAGAAATACCTGCCGCGGATTCTTCGAAATAATGCCACGATCCGCGGTTAAATGCACCGGCTGCGGCCGCTGGACGGACATCACGACGGTCGAGAGCAACTCCATCGTGCCGGTCTTGGCAGTGTAGCGAATGCCAATCGCCGACCCCGTCGCCTGCGCCGTCTGAAATATCGCCTTCCCGGTGGCGGAGGCGTCGCCAGTATTCTTATTGAAAATGAGACCGTCGGTTTCAACGTGGAGCGGCTCTTTCGTTTCTTTCGGAGGAGACTGGTCGCTTTGCCGGATGCCCTCTGGATTTGCTTCCAGATCGATCAGCACCTTGCCCTTGGCGCTCACGTTGCCGGAGGTGGGATCGAACTCGAAGTCATCTCCGCTGATGCGGTCGAAGCGGCTGGCGTCTTTTCCGTAGACGATGATCTTGACGTTGTGCAGTTCCGCTTTGCCGCCCTCTTTAAATTGCACGGCCTTGGAGGCGCTGACCGTGAATTGCGTGCGGTCCTGCTCCGACTTCGAAATCGAAAAGCCGTCGGCCGTTTGGCGAATCTCGACTCCCAGTTTTTCCGGGATAGTGTGGACAGCTTTGTTGAGGCTCCAACGCGCGTAGAAATACATGCCCGCGACCGTGGCGATCATCAGAATCGCGATGAGGGCGAACCAGCGGCGCAGCCGTAATACGGAAGAGGCCATCAGAGGCTAGTGTAACGCGGGGAGAGTTCTCGGGTGTCCGTTCTCAGTCCTCTGTGAAACCCGCTTCTAGTGAGAACTGAGAACCGTAAACTGAGAACGGGAGCTGAGAACTTACCTTCTATGACCGTCGCACCAGCGTGCCGGCCAAGAGGTCGTGCAGCCCTTGTTTGCGTTCGGTGAAACCGACCATGATGTAGCCGATGCCGAGGATCATCGCGGAAAGCCACTTGGCAAAGTGCCTTCCGGTGGCGCGTTCGAAAGAGATGCGGTTGCCGTTGAGGTCTGTAACCTTCATGCCAAAGATCATTTTGCCGAGCGTAGCCTGGTAGGAAGAACTTTCCATGAAGGCTTCGTAGAGCCACGATCCGAAAAGAAGAACGATAAAAGTGAGGCCGCCGCCCAAAAGAGCGAGCGGAACGTGGGGAACACGACCCAGCATGGAGCCCGCTAACCCGACACCGCCGAAAATCATGCTGATCGGAGCCACGACAATTCGCAAGATAACGGCGTCAATGATGGCGGCGACCACGCGGATCCAGAAGCCTCCGTAGCCGACGGCCACTACAGGCGCGACGACTGTATAGGGAGCGACGGGGGTGGGATAGGCGGGGGCGAAGTTGGGCGAACTGGGCGGCGCCGGGAAAGCGCCCGAGACTGGCCCAGTCGGCGCTCCGCATCGGCTACAGAACTGTGAGCCAGCCCCATTTTGCGCACCGCACTTGTTGCAGAAAAACGTTCCGTTCATGCCCGGCACTATAAAGATGGAAAGGCTTGTTGTCAAAGAGTGAAACGCGAGGCCAGCCGACAGGCGCTGCGCCGACCGGGCGTCAGCTAATACATCACTGCGTGCGCAGCACATCGCGCAAGGTAAGCTCTAACCCGCCGAACTCAGGATGGTCGTTCATGCCCAGCGAGTAGGCGATATCGAGGCGGTCTCCGGCTAGTAACTGCAAGCGATCGCAGGATTCTTTGAGGCCCCAGCCCATGGCTTTGAAGGCGATGTTGTCGCGCCAGGAAGATGACGGCGGCGTTTGCGTGGCGACGCGAACATGATCTTCTGCCACACCATTGCGTTTCGGAATCGCTGCCGCGTCGGGATGGCAGCGGGGAGTTAAATCCTGGGCTGCGGCCGCAATCGCAACTGAGCCGTTCAGGGCCGCTGCCAGGCGCAGGCGCACGTGCTTGTCTTTCACCGCTTGCGGAGGCGCCATGAGGCGCACTGCTTTGGCTGCAAAAATTGGTTCCCGATTGTCCATGCCAAAGGGCTCGAGGAGGAGCAATGCCTGGTGAAGTTCGGGTGTGACTTCGCCTAACGGCAGCTCTCGATCAAACTCGAGTTGCGGCTCGAAATCTGCGGGAGTGAGCCTCTCGCGCGCGTAGCCGTCGAGATGCTGGCGCAGTTTTTCGACATTCGCGCTGGGGAGAGCAAAGCCTACGGCGTGGGCGTGGCCGCCGTAGCGGGAAAAGAGATCGTGGCACGATTCGATCGCATGCAGGAGATGGAAGGCGGCGATCGATCGTCCGGAGCCGTGGGCTTCGTCGCCTTCACGCGAGATGACCAGGGTCGGCCGGCCGTGCCGTTCGACCACGCGCGAGGCGGTGATGCCGATCACGCCGCGATGCCAGCCTTCGCCATCGAGGACCACGCAATAGGACTCGCGCAGTGCCGGTTCTTCTTCCAGACGATGCTCAATGCTGTCCATTATGCGGCGCTCTTCTTCCTGGCGCTCGGCATTCAACTGATCGAGGCGGCCGGCCATCTGCCTCGCCCGCTCTATATCTTTCTCGTTGAAGAGATCGACGACGTCGCGGGCGACGTCCATGCGTCCGGCGGCGTTGAGGCGAGGAGCGATGCGGAAGGCAACTTCGGTCGCGGTAAGAGCTCGGCCATCGCCTAGTTTCGCCACCTCGAGCAACGCGCGTAGCCCGACATTCACTGGACGACGCAGGCCTTGCAATCCCAGTTTCGCAAAGACGCGATTCTCGCCCAGTAACGGAACCGCGTCGGCGATGGTCGCTATGGCGACCACTTTCATGAAGGACATCAGCAGGCGCGATTGATCTTTTGCGTCAAGACGGCGCTGCATTAATCCTTGGGCAAGCTTGAAGGCCACGCCCGCGCCGCACAAATACTTGCACGGATAATCGCATCCGCTTTGATTTGGATTGATAACGACCAGCGCCTGCGGAACGCCGTCGGGACCGGGGAGATGATGGTCGGTAACGATCAGGTCAATGCCGAGGCGGCGCGCGGTTTCAGCGGCGGGAAAGGCGCGAATGCCGGTGTCTACGCTAATGATGAGGCGCACGCCGTCGGCGGCGGCGCGTTCGATTACCTCGTCGCGCATGCCGTAGCCTTCGCGGATGCGATGGGGAACGTGAAAGTCAGCCGAGCCGCCGCAAAGTTCGATGGCCGTCTTGAGGATGACGATGGCGGTCGTGCCGTCGACGTCGTAATCGCCATAGATCAGTATTTTTTCTTTGCGCTCTAAGGCTGCTTCCAGGCGGTCGAGCGCTGATTTCATTCCGCTCATTAGTAGCGGATCGTGGAGATCGCCCAACGCGGGCGCAAGGAAAGGCCTAGCGGTTTCCGGCTCATCGATGCCGCGTGTGACAAGCAGATCGGCGAGAACGGGCAGAGCCGAAGCGGGAATTTTCAATTTGGAATCCCGCAGGGCCGCAGCCAGCACACGGGCTTTCGTAGAATTCACCGGATTGGAAATCCATCGCATGGACAGTGAAGCGGGAAGAAACAGATTAGCAGGCTGGCGCGTCGCCCGTAACATGACAAGGCTTTCGGGAGGGCGGTGGGTCAGGTTAAACCCCTTTCCGGCAGCGGCTAAACAAATTGCTGAAAAACTCACGCGACGCGCGGCAGTTGCCCTCAGCGGTTGAAGCCGTCATTGAAAGCAGGGCTTTTATCGCAGCGCTTGAAGCACTGCGCCGCCCAAAGCGATAAGTAAAGATGCATTTTTCGGCAAACTGTAAAGCCGAGAATGATTTTGTGGCGGTTACGGCACGGCTGAAGAGGCTGCGGAAAAAGTGTTTTTTCGCAGCGGCATGACCTCAGCGGCTGAAGCCGGCATTGAAGACAAACCGTTTATCGCAGCGGTAAACCGCTGCGCCACCCAAAGGCAAAAGCAAATTCTACTTTTTCCGCGGCCTGGGAAGCCGTGCCCTTTCAAGGCAAAATCAAACTGACCACTCAATAGGAAGCGACGAATGCTGGCGATTAGACGAGTCTACGATCCAGAGTGATTCACGAATCAGCCGCAGGCAGCCGATGACACAAACACGGGAGAAATACGATGACGCCGGCCCTGAGCACAGCAAAAGCGAATCCGCCGTTCGAACTACATTGGGATCCGGAAGCGATTCCGCCTTTCCCGGCGGTGGCACTGAAGGCGCTCAACCTTATGTCGGGCACCGACACATCCCTGCTTGAGCTCTGCAACCTGATCCGTTCCGATCCGGCATTTTCGATTGCCATTCTCAAGGTAGCGAATTCGCCGCTGGTCGCCTTTTCGAAGAACGTCACCAGCGTTCTCCAGGCGTCGATGCTGCTCGGATTCCTGCAGCTGAGACGGGTAGTCATTACTGTCGGCCTGAAGGCATATTTCGAAAACTCGTTTAGCCTGCTTATAAGGTCATGCTGGCGTCACAGCGTCGCCTGCGCCATTATTGCCGAGCACAGCGCCAAATGGAGCTCCCTGGACAGCGAATTCGCCTACACCGCGGGGATTTTGCATGATATTGGACGAGTCGCTCTGGCCACGTTTATGGCGGACGCCTATGCTCGCGTCCTGAAGCGCGGAGCCGACCAGCCCGAGGACCTTCTCCTGGTGGAACGCGAACTATGCGGAATCGACCATTGCGAGGCCGGACGTTCGCTGGTCGGTGCATGGAATCTGCCCGGGGGCTTTCTCGAGATCACCGCTTGCCACCACGAGCGGGAGGTGCGCCCGCCGGGCACAGCTTCACTCATTCCGCCCAGTTGTGAGTTGGCGGACGCGCTTGGCTTCTCGGTGATCCACTGCCGATCCCCGCGCAGTTACGCTGATATTCTCGCTGACTTTCCCGAACGGGCGCGAAACCGCTTCCCAGCTGAAGCCGAAGAGCTGGTCCTGGAGATCACAAACGAGATAAAGGTGATCGAATTGGTCTAGGTGGAAGTTATTGCAGCAGGGAGCTACCGTTCCTCATCCTGATCGGGCTCGTCGATCATGAACCCGCCGGCGTCATCCGCTAACTCGCGCAGGTGCTGGTAGTGCGCGTACCATTCGGTGCCCGCTTCATAGACGAAGACGCAGCCTTGATATGCCCATCCAAGCTGTACAAAGCCAGTTTTGCCGATGTAGGTCTTGAGCCAGCGGCTTTCTTCCAGATCTTCCTCGCTGCTGAATTCGCCGTCCCCTAGACGCTGAGATAGGCCGTCCAACTCTTCGCGATCGAGCGCCCAGGAATGCATGGTCAGGAAGGGCGCGCCGGTCGATTTCGCCAGCTCTACGAAGTCCTTCCAGCTATCGGGATTTTTTCCGGAGTCCCAGAGCACGCTGGGAATCTCGTCGCATTCAACGTAGCCAAAGAAACGGCGCATACCCAGGCCTTCAATGAAGGCCGTCATGTCGTCTTTCATGCCCGTCAGGTCATCTGAGATAGGAGACATGGAGTTTCTACATTGTAAACTTGGCTGCGGTCGACCGCCACCACGCCGGGCAGTCGGGCGGCCACCTGGAAAGGGTCAGATTCGTTCGCTGTCCGAAGCCAGCGGATCGTACGTATCTTGGGAGGAACGACAATTGTGTTTTCCCTGATGAGCATTCTGGGCACGGCCACCACTGTCGGCATCTGTTTCATGGTCCCGCTCATTTCCTCGCAAGCGGCCGCGCAGAGCAAACGGATCGTGATCGCGGCCAGTACGGTGCTCGATGGCAAGGGCCACGTGCTGCACGACGTTCGCATCGTGATCGAAGGCTCGAAGATCGAGGCGGTGGATCCGGTCGATTCGAAGAGTGATCCCAGAGCCGAACCAGTCGATTACGATCTACGCGGCTTGACTGTTTTGCCGGGCTGGATCGACGCGCACGTGCACATTACGTGGATCTTCGGCCAGGACGGGAAAAATGCGGGTCAGGGAGGAACAACTCCGGACGCTGCGTATGCTGCTGCTTCGAATGCCTGGATGACGTTGATGGCGGGTTTTACGACTGTCCAAAGCGTGGGCTCGCCTGCCGATGTTCCGTTGCGCGACGCGATTGCCAAAGGATCGATCCCGGGCCCGCGCATTCTAACGGCGGTTGAACCACTTTTCGGTCAGGGTGAAAAGACGGGGACGCCGGATGAGATCCGCGCATTTGTAAGAAAACAAAAGGCAGCGGGCGCGGACCTCATCAAAATTTACGCGTCGGGCGGCATGACGCGAGGCACGATGACGATGTCGCAGGGGCAGTTGACCGCGGCCTGCGATGAAGCGAAGAAACAAGGTCTCCGCACACTGGTGCACGCTTATCGAGACGCGGTCCGCGCCGCACTCTTGCTGGATGCACAGAGATCGAACACGGTTTGGGCGCGTCCGAGGACGATCTGAGATTGATGGCGGAGCATGGGACATATCTTGATCCGCAAGCCGGATTGCTGCTGGAAAACTATCTCCAGTACAAGGAAAAATATCTGGCGCCGCCTTACTACACGGAGGAAGGCTTTGCGGCGATGAAAGGGCTTATCCCCGCGCATCAGGAATTTATTAAACGGGCGTTGCGCGTTCCAGGACTGAAAATCGTTTACGGTACCGATGCGGTGGCGGGCGCTCACGGTCGCAATGCGGAAGATTTCATTTATCGCGTGCGCGATTGCGGAGTCGACCCGATGGCGGCGATGGTCTCCGCCAACTCGCTGGGAGCGGAAGCGCTAGGCATGGCTGATCAGATTGGCTCGATTGCGCCCGGCCTACAGGCGGACATCATCGCGATTGATGGCGATCCGCAGAGAGATATCGCCGTGGTCCGGCGAGTTGTGTTCGTGATGAAGGGCGGCGTGGTTTACAAGAATGTCGCGCGTGACGCTATGGGCGCTCAGTAGTCTCCCTCAGCGGCTAAAGCCGTTGTTAAGTAAGGAGCCTGCTATCGCAGCGGTAAACCGCTGCGCCACCCAAAAGCTAAAAGAAAACCGATTTTCCCGGCAAACTGTCCAGCGCAGAGATTGTTGCTCAACAAGGACGAAATAGCCGGCGGCCGCGAACCCACTGCCCCGCATCCACAAGCGTCCTTGTGTTAAACTTTCAGTTCACAAAAAAGCGTTTTCATCATGCTCTTTTCGAAAGAATACGTGGGCTATCTGTCCCGCGAAGTATCCAAGAAACTGGTGGCGAGCGGTCTCATTGAGACCAAGGCGATGCCTGCCCTGAACGGGAAGGTGCATGCCGCGCTGCTCGAAGAACTAGCGCTCGAGGACCGTATTAACGATGAGGTGCGTGTCATTCTCGAAGCGTATTCCGAAGAAATGCAGAAGAGTGGCGCCAATTACCAGGAGATGTTCCGCAAGGTGAAGACGGAACTGGTGAAGAAATATAAGGCGGTTCTTTAGTATGAATGTCGCTAGTATGAACGTCGCTACGAATCTCGGGTTTGCGAGGATGCCTCTGCCGTGCGATTGAGCCGCGACAAAGTCAACAAACTCGCCCATGTGGTCACCGACGCAGTGGCTGACTTGGACGAGGTCGAGTTCATCGAGGACCGCAATACCATTCGCCTCGAAGTTCGCAAGATTCTTGAAGAGCTTTTCATGCAGGAAGCCCGCATCGACCAGGCCGCCCGGCAGAAAATCGAAAGCCAGCGCCGCACCATCATCGAAGGCTCCGAGGAGTGGTCGATCCTCTACCGCAAGTATTACAACGACGAAGTGAAGAAGCTGGGAGTGTAAAGTACCCAGTACTCAGTAACCAGTACCCAGTCTCTCGATTTTTTCTGGGTGCTGGTTACTGAGTACTGGGTACTTTTATGGACCGCGTGGTCTTCGAATCCGTCCACAAGAGATTTCGCCACCGGCCGGCGCTCTTCAATTGGCTGGGCAAGGAGCGGGGCGGCGAAACTATCGCCTTGAAAGACGTGGCTTTTTCGGCGGATGCCTCGGAAGTGTTGGTGCTGCTGGGGCCGAATGGCAGCGGAAAAACCACGACGCTCAAACTTATCTCGACCATTCTCCTGCCCGATGGCGGATCGGTAAAAGTGGGCGGCTTCGATACGCAACGAGATGCGGGCAAGGTGCGCCGGCAGGTTGGCATCGCGGTCGCCGCGGAGCGCTCTTTTTTCCCTCGTCTCTCCGCTCGCGAGAATCTTGAATTTTTTGCCGCGCTTGACGAGGTACCGCGCCGCGAGCGGGCGCAGAGAATCGACGAAGTACTCCACGATACCGGCCTCGACGGACAAACCGACACGCTGGTCATGAAGTTTTCCAGCGGCATGTACCAGAGGCTCGGAATCGCGCGCGCGCTGGTCAAGCGACCGAACGTGCTTTTGCTCGACGAACCGACGCGCAGCCTGGATGCCGCCACCACAGCGCACTTCTGGGCGACTATCCGCGCACTGGCCGCGCGGCAGACGACCATTCTGCTCGCCACCCACAATTTTGCGGAAGCGGCAGCCGTGGCCGATCGCCTGCTCCTGCTGCATCGCGGAGAAATGCTGGCCAATCGCGCGCTAGGCGAGGGTGAAAGCGCCGAGGCGCTGCGCTCGTTTTACTTCCGGACCACTGGCGAGATCGACGAGAGAGTTTTGTGACCACTCTCGACAAACTCTACGCGATTTTGCGGCGCGATCTGCTTACGGCAGTCCGCCACCGCAGCGGCTTTGTCGTGACTTTTGTCGGAGTCTTCACCGAGTTAGCGGCCTTTTATTTTCTCTCCCGTGCCATCGGGCCCGGATTTCGACCCGGCGGAGTCGAGTATTTTCCCTTCCTTCTGGTAGGCACCGGTGTCTACACTTTTTTTATTATGAGTGCGCAGGCCTTTCTGAGCGCGGTGCAGGAGGCGCAACAGACCGGGACGCTGGAAGTGCTCATGACTACTTCCACCCCCCCAGCGGAACTCGTGATCCTGAGCGCGATCTCCGCCTTTGCCGGGAACCTGGTCAATCTGCTCATTTATCTTTTCGCCGGGGTCGCCGTTTTCCGGGCAGCGATTCACGCCAACTTTTTCTCCTGCGCGTTGGTTCTGGTTCTCTCGGTGGCCATTGCGCTTGCGTTAGGAATCGCCGCGGCCACGCTGCAAGTCGCGTTTCAGAAAGGCGCGGCGCTGCTTTGGCTTCTCAGCTCCGGAGTCTGGTTTCTTAGCGGAGCGATGTTTCCGGTCCAGAGTCTGCCCCGTCCGCTCGAACTGCTGGCGCGCGCCGTTCCTCTCACTTACGCTATCGATGGGATGCGCGAGGCGCTGCTGGAAGGGCGCTCGGTGATGGCGATGGCTCCTATATTGGCTGCCCTGGCCGGGTTTGCGGTGGTCATGCTGCCGCTCGCGCTCGCTGCCCTGTCGCTCAGCCTGCGCCGCGCGCGGCAAAATGGAACCCTTTCATTTTATTGAGGACGTTGATTCGAGCTTGGCTAATTGCCACCAAGTCATTATTGGCAGCGCGAAAACCGTGTAGTACACTGCGTTTACTCTTATCCAAAATGTGGGGGGAAGCCGGGTGTCCGGTTCGACTGGCGTCTCCCAGTGGCGTAATCAATGATGAAGGACAATTGGGCTCCTCCCGAACAGCCCCAAAATAGTTCTCTGACTTTCGACGACACCTCCATCGAAACAGCATCAAATTGGGGCGCTGTGCGTTCGGCACTGGTGGCGGAAGTGTTGCGCCGCCAAGATCGGCTGCGAGTTCGCGGGCAAGTTTGTGGGGAAAGCATGCTACCTGCCCTTTGGCCGGGCGAAGTGGTCAAGATTGAAAGCTGCTCACTTGACGAGCTGCGACCGGGAGAAATCGTTCTGGCGCAGCGCGACGACCGCCTCGTCCTGCATCGGTTGGTTGCTGACCGCGGCCCGAACGGATTTGTGCTGCGCGGCGATTCCGTGCGTCACCCTGATCCCGAGTATCCTCCGGATGCGCTGCTCGGCCGGCTGGTGCGCGACGATCACGAGAAGCGAGGCAGCTCAGAGACGAGCCAGCACGCTCGATTGAGCGCCGAATGGTGGAATGTGAAGTGGTCACGCACTATCGGAATGTTGTTCTGCCATTGCAGTCTAGCTCGGCGCTTCGCGCTAAAGCTCCACAGTCGTCGGAAGGCATGGGCTCGCGACCTTACAACTCCGAATCGAACGGAAGAGCTGGCTATGCTCCATTTGAATTCTAGTGAAGCTGCATCTTCAGAAGCAGGAGCCTCTTAGTGGACGCACCGCAAAAATCCGCGTGCGTGGAGATTGGAGCGATACCGATTGCTCTCTCTACCAGCGACGACGGCTTTCTTGATCTGCTGAGCCGGCGTTATGACGGGTTCCTCAGTTCGTCGCGCCCCGAGTTTGAGCTGGAGTTTGATCTTTCTGCTACGCATTCGGTTTCCGATGAAGATGTTCGGGTGCGCCGCGACGGTGATGAGTGGATGATGCGACGTGGAGATTTTCGCGCCCGCTGGGATCCGCGCACCGGGCGCGGCACGGTGCGACAGGATGCGAATCCTTATTCGCTCGACACGGTGCTGCGTATTTTGCACAGCCTGATTCTTGCAGAGCGCGGCGGCTTCCTGTTGCATGCCGCCAGCGCGATTAGCGATGGCCAGGCATTTTTATTTTCAGGCGTGTCGGGCGCAGGCAAAACCACGATGACGCGCCTCGCGCCGCCGGATGTGACTCTGCTGACCGACGAAATTTCCTACTTGCGGCCGAACGCTGGCGGCTATGCGGCCTTCGGCACGCCTTTCGCCGGAGAACTCGCGAGGTCGGGTGAGAACTGTACAGCTCCCGTCTCCGCTCTTTTTTTTCTGGAGCAGGGTCCGGAGAATCGCATCGACGAGATATCCTCCGCGGAGGCCGTGCGCCGACTCATGCGTAATATTCTGTTCTTCGCCGAAGACCACATGCTAGTCGAAAAGCTTTTCGCCACCGCGTGTGATTTCGTGGCGAAGGTTCCTATTCGCCGCTTGACCTTCTATCCTGATGGCAGGGTGTGGAATGAGGTTCGCAATTTCGCATCTAACTTGGACGAGGTGCCGCAGCATGCCTGAAACTTGCACTTACATTGCGCGCAGTTCGGCGATCGCCGCGCGCGCGCTGGCGGGCGAAATGATGGTGATGAACTCGGCTGACTCCACGTTCTTCACGCTGAACGAGGTCGCCACCGCCATCTTTCAAGCTGCCGATGGGCGCACTCCGCTGCGGGAGATTGTGCGCGACCGCATCTGCGGGCAATTTGATGTCGATCCCAACGAGGCTCAAGCCGACGCCGAACAGTTCGTCGCTGCACTCTCCAGCCACGGAATTCTGAAGGTTTCGAATCAACCCCTGAGTTCGGAGCCGGCACGATGAGCCTGATGACGGAAGTCGGCCAGAAAGCATTTAACCTCGGCGTGCCCATCGCCGTGCATATGGATGTCACCTATCGTTGCAACGAGCGCTGCGTCCATTGTTATCTCGATCACGACGATCACGGCGAGATGACCACCGACGAGATCAAGGGTGTACTCGATCAACTCGCCGAGGCCGGCGTTTTTTTTCTGACCTTTAGCGGCGGCGAGGTTTTTATGCGCCGCGACTTCTTTGAACTGGTGGAACACGCACGGAGCCTTATGTTTAACGTGAAGATCAAGACCAATGCGGTCATGATCCACGAAGAAGAAGCGCGCAGGATTCGCGAACTAGGTGTGGATACGATTCAGATCAGCGTCTACTCGCATCGCCCCGAAGTGCATGACGCCATCACCAAGCTGCCACACTCTCTCGAACGAACGGTCCGATCGATTCGTTTTCTGCGTGAGCAGGGCCTGCGGGTCACCATTGCCAATGTGCTGATGACCGCAAATTATTCCGATCATGCCGGCGTGCAACAGTTGGCTGCCGAACTCGACGCGCAGTACACACTCGATCCAACCATCACGCCCATGATGGATGGCGACACGTCGGTGCTCGCGCTGCGTATTCCCGGAGAAGAACTGAAGCAGGTTTTCAGCAATCCAGCGCTGGTCGAAAATCAGGAAGAGTTCTGCGCGCCTCCGAAAGCGCCTTCGGAAGAGGACCTCGAGGGTTACTCGTGCAGCGCGGGCCATTCTTTCTGCTACATTTCGCCCTACGGCGATGTGTTTCCCTGCGTGCAGTTTCCACTGCCGACGGGGAATCTTCGTCAGCAGAAATTTTTGGATATCTGGAACTTTTCGCCGCAGATGCAGGAGGTTCGCTCGATTCAGGCCAAGCATCTGACCGTCTGCTCGTCCTGCTCCCATCTCACCAGTTGCTCGCGTTGCCCCGGGCTGGCTTATGTGGAGGGGAATATGCGAGGCCCGTCAACCGCCGATTGCGAGAAATCGTTCTATCGCACCGGCGTGCCTACCGCGAACATGCTGCGACTCGGGTTGTCGAAACCGCAGAGCACAACTGGGGACACTGCGCACCTGATCCAGATCCGGCCCATTGCCGTCCCCGCATAATCGCGATCTTGAATTAGGACAGACTGTTAAGACTTTACTTGATGTGCCCGGCGGCAGCGTGGCCGCGTTTGAGATCCACTACACTTTCCGCGCTCGCCAGCTTATCTAAAACACGCTGCAAGGCGCTCCGTACTTCGTGGGTCGCCTCGTTGAACTTCAATGCCGCCCCAATACCCATGTCCATGCGCACAACTTCGGTTTCGATCGCGACGTTGATTTGTTCATGCGAGAATGCGAGTTTGAATTGCGAACCCGGCAACAGAAGGCCGCTGGTTTCAACATAGCAACCGCCGAGGCTGAGATTGGTAATAATACCGAGTGCCTGAGGCTGGCCTTTGCCGGAGATTTCGGTGGTCAGGCGGCCGCGCACCCGCGGATACAAACGGCGGTTCTTCGGAGTGGACTGGCTGCGCTTTTGCAGATACATGCGCTTGTCCGCCTCGGATAGGATTTTTTCGGCATCCATGCCATCCTCGGGATACACGGCGCGGCCCACGCTGAGCGACAGGATGTCTTCGTTACAAATATCTTTTCCGGCCTGTTGGGCCAAATCACGCATCTGTTCCGCTTTCCGAGCGGCCGCTTCCACGGTGAGGCCGGGAGCGATCACCACAAATTCGTCTCCGCCCATGCGGGCCACGTAATCGTATTCACGGCTGGTTTCTTTGAGCGTATTGGCAAACAGGCGCAGCACGCGGTTACCTTCCAAATGTCCGAAGCGGTCATTGATCTGCTTGAAGCCATCGAGATCGGCGACCATTACGGTCAGCGTTGTGCTGTCGCGTTTGCAGCGCGCCATTTCCCGATCGAGTTGCAGGAATAGCGAGCGCGCATTGGGCAGGCCGGTCAAATAGTCCGTGACCGCCGAACTCTCCGCCTGCTCGTACTTGACCGCGTTTTCGATGGCCAGTGCCATCTTCGAACTGACCGCCAGCAAAATGCGCAGGTGGTCGGAGGTAAAGAAGTCTTTCTCGGCGTGGTATAGGGCGACGACGCCGACTACGCCCTGCAATCCTTCGAGGGGCACGGCGAGCGCAGAGTTCAGAGTGCTGTACTTTGAAGCATCGTTCAGATAACCGGGCTCGACCGAAGGATTGCCATTGAGAATCGGCTTAAGATTTTGCGCGACCCATCCTGAGAGCCCCTGCCCCATAGGAATGCGCAGCGAGGCAAACAGGCGGAAGTTGTCGCCATTCACATACTCGGGGACCAGTTCATCGCCGTGGCGCACATAGATAGCGATCGCATCGTAGGGCATGGCTCGCCGTAGTTTCACCGCAAATACCGAGAGCGTTTCGCCCAAGCTGAGCGAGGCGCCTAAATCCTGGCTGAGTTCGAAAAGAGTCTGCGCCTCCTGACGGGCGGCTGCGATCGAACTGAGAAAACTGCGCTCCGGTACTTGCCTTTTACCTTGCGCCTCGAAGCCGGCTGCCGGCTTGCTGGCGGGCTCAGTCTTCGCGTCGGGATCGATGTCTTTCACGCCGGTAGAGAGTTTCTGCTTGCTCATGCTGTCGGTGCGCTGGTGGACCAGTTGTTCGAGATCGATGTAGCGGCGTTCGAGCACCTTGACCACTTGCGGATCGAATGACTTGCCCGATTCATCCACCAGACGCGACATCGCTTCATTGAGCGGCAAGGCGCGACGATACTGGCGGTCCGAGGCCAGCGCGTCGAGAAAATCGACTGCCGCCAGAATGCGCGCGCCGATGGGAATCTCTGTTCCCTTTAACCCCAGCGGATAGCCCGTGCCATCGAATTTTTCGTGATGGGCGCGCACGATAGGCACAACCGGATAGGGAAATCGCACGCGCTCCAGAATCTCCGCCCACACCAGCGGATGAATCTTCATTTTTTCGAATTCTTCCGGCGTCAGGCGTCCCGGCTTAGAGATGATGTGCTCGGGAATGGCAAGCTTGCCAATGTCGTGCAGCAGGGCCGCAGCCTGCAAGGCTTCCATGCCCTCACGATCAACCTTCAGATCTTTTGCAACCTCGACTGCATAGACGCGCACTCGCTGCAAGTGGTCGTGGGTCGTTTGATCCTTGGCTTCGATGGCCAGCGCCAGCGCTTCAATGGTGCGCATATGCAAGTCGGCCATTTCTTCGACGTGCCGCTTCTCGTCTTCCAGTTTGCCGAGATAAAGCCTGTAGGAACGATAGATAAGATAGGTCACTGGCAGTGTGAGCAAGGAGGTCTGCCAGTCAGTGAAGCCGTGCAACCAGCTCATCGTGCCGGCTACGCCTGCGCCTACCAGGTAGTAGGGGAAGCTCCAGAAATAACAATCAGACCAGATTTTGCGCAGCGATTTACGCTCGGTCAACGAGATGGCGGCCGCCACGGGCAGAGTGTTGGCTACGAAATAGATGCAGGCCACCAGAAACAACAGGGTGGACGGATTACTCACCATGTGATGCGCCAGCGAGTAGCGATAGGCGGCAAAGGTCACCGCAATCGCGAGCGCAGTCGAACATACGTTAAATGCGACTTGCACCGGACTCGGACGATCGCGGCCCAGGCATTGCACGACGACTGCTGCGCAACCGAGAACCATGGTCTCCGACAAGCTCAGCTCTAACACGCCCAGCAGCAAGAAGAGGAAGTTTACCGACATCGTGCCGGTGATGCCGGGCAGATTGACCTTGAGCCGCGACGCCGCCAGCGCAATCGCCAGGTAGCACAGGAACTTGATGGGATTTTCGCTTTTGCCGTGCCAGACGGAATAGCTGAGGACGATCAACCCGCAAACTACAACCACGCCTACAAAGAGGCGTGGCGCCGCGCTCATGTCCCGGAAGGATTGAGGGCGGGTTTTCATCGGGACGAGCTCCTGCCCGGAAGCCGGGCCGTAATTCCCATACGCGAAGTACACGGCAACATCTCATTAGATAACAGGGGGTGTTGGGGCAGGAAAGCATTCAGGGGTGCGGGGGAAACTTCCGTAACAGTGAAGAGTAACCGTTTGGCGACTCGCCGAGTCGGGCTGAAGTCCGCGCGGCAATCTTAAATAGCGGAAAACAAATCACTAAACGCCGTACGTGCAAACCAGGAACCAGTCGGGTCGCCGCTCCGTATAACGGTCAGAAGGACACCGGAGTGAAGTTCGCGTCCTCTGGCAATCGCTTCTCCGCATGATTAGCGAAGTGGGTGCCGAGGTTTGACTTGCCGGAACCGGCGGGCCTACGATGAATAACCCACTTCCAGGAGCGTTCCCGGGCATGATTGGCGAGACTATGATCGGCCAAACGATCTCGCACTATCGCGTGCTCTCGCAACTGGGCGGCGGCGGGATGGGCGTGGTCTACGAAGCCGAGGACGTCAACCTGGGCCGCCACGTCGCGCTCAAGTTCCTTCCGCCAGAGACGGAAAAGGATCCCGTTGCGCTCGACCGATTTCAGCGCGAGGCGCGCGCCGCTTCCGCTCTCAATCATCCCAATATCTGCACCATCTACGAAGTGGGCGAGGACGCTGGACGGCACTTCATTGCCATGGAGTTGCTGGAAGGCGAGACGCTGAAGAAGTGCATCCACAGCCAGCCGCTCGAACTCGAGGCATTGCTCGATCTGGGCACGCAGATTGCCGACGCTCTCGATGCCGCGCACGCTAAGGGCATCATCCACCGCGACATCAAGCCCGCCAATATTTTTGTAACGACGCGCAATCAGGCGAAAATTCTCGACTTCGGCTTGGCCAAGCGTACCGGCAAAGCTTCGCTTCACTCCGCCATTACTCTGGGATCCGCGGAAACTATCGATGAGCCGTTCCTGACCAGCCCGGGCTCCACCGTCGGCACCGTCGCCTACATGTCGCCGGAGCAGGCGCGGGGCAAGGATCTCGACGCGCGCAGCGATCTCTTCTCTTTCGGCGCTGTGCTTTATGAGATGGCGACGGGTGCGGTGCCTTTTCGCGGTGACACATCCGCCGTTATTTTCGACGCGATTCTAAATCGCCCGCCGACGCCGGCACTGCGCTTGAATCCTGACTTGCCGCCGCACTTCGAAGAAATCCTCAACAAGCTACTCGAAAAAGATCGCGACTTGCGCTACCAGAGCGCTGCCAATGTCCGCTCCGATTTGAAGCGCCTGAGACGCGATTCCACTTCGGGCACATTGCTGGCCGCGGATTCGCCCAGTTCCGCGGTTCGCAGTTCTGGCGTTCACAAGATTCCGGCTCCGCCCCGCAAGCTTCCGGCATGGCTCATTCCGGCGCTGATCGTCGCCATTGTCGCCGCAGGCATTGCCTTCGTGTTCCTCAAACGTGGGCACGCGCTCACGGAAAAAGATTCGATCCTGATCGCCGATTTCGTAAACACCACTACCGACCCCGTTTTCGACGGCACGCTCAAGAAAGCGCTGGCCGTCGATCTCGGACAGTCTCCCTATCTGAATGTCTTTCCCGATCAAAAGATCCGGCAGACATTGCAGTTCATGGGACGCAGCCCTGATGATCGCATCACCACCGATGTCGGTCGCGAGATCTGTCAGCGCGATGGCATCAAGGCGATGCTGAACGGCAGCATCGACAGCGTCGGAGGCCAATACGTCGTCACTCTGGACGCGACCAACGTCGCGTCCGGCGATTCACTCGGACGGGAGCAGGTTCAGGCGGATCGAAAAGAAGATGTGCTCAATGCGCTGCACGGGGCTGCGACCAAACTGCGCGGGCAACTCGGCGAGTCGCTCTCCATGGTGCAGAAGTACGACATGTCACTCTCTCAAGCGACCACGTCGTCCCTCGACGCCCTGAAGGCCCTGAGCCTCGGCGATACCAAGCACAACATGGGCGACGAACTGGGTGCGCTGCCCAACTATCAGCGCGCCGTCGAGATTGATCCCAACTTCGCAATGGCTTATGCGCGCCTGGGCGCGGTCTATAGCAATCTGGGGCAAACGGAGCTTTCCGAGCAAAACCGGCAGAAGGCATTCGAGCTACGCGACCGGGCTAGCGAGCGCGAGAAGCTCTACATCATGGCTCACTATTACAGCGACAATGGCCAGATCGACAAAGGCATTACCGCTTACGAACTCTATGGCCAGACTTATCCGCGCGATTCGACGCCGTTCAGTAATTTGGCGAGCATTTATAACCAGCTTGGGCAATTTGACAATGCGCTGGAGAATGCAAAGCGCGCGGTGGAAGTTGACCCCGATTCTGTGACCGGCTATGAGAACCTTGCCTGGGCTTATGAGGGATTGAATCGAGTCGAGGAGGCGCGCGCCACCTTCAATACCGCGCTCCAGCGCAAGATAGATCCGGCGAGCTTTCATCTGGGTTTGGCTGGGTGCGACTGGGCCGAAGGCAAAGATGCCGACATGGAGAAGGAACTACAACTTACCTCGGGGACTCCGCAGGGAGATCTAACCGTTTTCGCATTCCGGGCTGGGCTGGCTACGGCTCGCGGTCAGTTGCAGAAGGCGCGCGAACTGACGCGCCAGACTGCGGACGTATTAGAGCGCCTGCATTTGCAGGGTCGCGCCAACCTCGAATCCAGTCTTGCCGGCTCCGAAGCGCTGGTGGGCAATCACAGTGAGGCCATCGCCGAGGTCAACGAAGCGCTGCAATCCCCCCACACCTTTAACATCTTGTGGAATTCGGGTATGGCCTTGGCCATTGCGCGCGAAGATCAGAAAGCGGCAGCAGTGGCAGATGAGATACAGCGCACGCATCCGAACGATACGATGGCGGTGAACGTGGCCGCTCCCATGATTCGGGCGATTGTCGCTCTGCGGCGGGCTAATCCCGCCAAAGCCGATCCGGCCAAAGCGATCGACTTGATCAACGGTGTGGCGCTCTACGCTCGCGGCAGCACCGGCGTTTTCTTCACGCGAGGATTAGCTTACGAGATGCTTGGCCGCTATCCCGAAGCTCGGCAGGATTTCCAGAAGGTCATCGACCTCAAAGCCCGCGGCGGGCCTGACCCGGTGTATGTGGTCGCACAGTTGGAACTGGGCCGGCTGTCTCAAAAAGAAGGCGATGCGCCGAAAGCCCGCATCGCCTACCAGAATTTTCTTGCCGACTGGAAGGATGCCGATCCCGACTTGCCTTTGCTCAAAGAGGTCAAGGCGGAATACGCAAGACTGCAGTAGAAGCGGACTCCAAGAGCCGGGCATTGGCAGCATGAGCGATGAAGAAAGGGAACGCTGGGACCTCAAGTACGAGCAAGGCGTGCCTGCGCTGACTGAGCCGGATCCCTTCTTTATCTCGGCCTATGACGAGTTTGTACACCCCTCATTTCCGAATGCGGGAGTAGCGCTCGACCTAGCCGGTGGGCTTGGCAGACATGCGCTGTGGCTGGCGAAACGGAAATGGCAGGTAAGCGTCGTCGACGTTTCCGAGGTAGCGATTCAAAAGCTCAGGGCGGCAGCGTTTCAGCAAAATATCGAACTCGATCTTCTTGTGGCGAGTGCTTCCGATTACAAATTTGAACCGGAACGATTCGATCTGATCGTGCTGTTCTATCATTTCGACCGTAGTCTTTTTCCCAAGATAGTTTCCGCGTTGAAGCCGGGAGGCCTGCTCATCTGCAAGATGAGCTTGCGATGGGGCGTCGACGCTAGCTCATCCAAAAGAAGCAATAAACTGTTGGTCAGAAATGAATTGCCCTCACTCATTCCCGAACTACGCGTGTTTCGTCATCGGGAACGACCGGTACGCGATCGCGGCGTAGTCGAGTATGTGGGAATGAAGTCAGTGAAATAAGGGCAGTACAGCCGAAGCCGTACCGCCCTCACCTGGGGAAGGACATCTCTTAAAAGTGGAATCCCAGTTGAGCTGTCAGCGCGCGCGGCGTCACAAAGTGCGTCCCGCTGAAAGTTGAAAGAAAGTTATACAGAGCCACCTTGTTAGCGATGTTGATGGCGGTGAACGTCAGACTCCATTTGTAATGGTCGCCTTTGAACAGGTTGTCGTCGCCCACCGAAACATCGAACAGATTGCGCGAAGCGATCCGCGGCGGATTGTGATCGTCGTTCTCCGCGTTGATCGCCGGCACTTTGATCCGGTTGGATCCGAATTGCGACGCCAGGCAAGTGGAGGGCAACGGAGTGGTGGGAGTTGCAGTAGCGCCGGCGCAGGTAAATCCGGCCTCGTACTCCTGGTCGGCGCTCAGAGGATTTCCGAAAACGTCTCGCAAAAATACCGCTGGCTGCCCTCCGATTGTGGTTGATTGCGGGCAATCGTTTCCCGGATTCTCTCCATAACACGGAGCGTTACCAGCCACCAGGCCGCTGTCATAGCGCCAGTTCCCGCCGAACCACGGACCCCGCTTCCACGGTTGATATTGCAAGTGCGTTGTCTGGTTGAACTTTTCGTCGTGATCAATGCGGAATGGAAGATTGGTACCATTCGACACCGTGGCGCCCGCTCCACCGATCTGGGGCTGGAAAAAGCGCGCCGCCACGCTGGAGAACACCATCTGTGCAGAGAAACCATGCAGATTCGGGACCCTTATGCTACCCGCGTATCCGGGAATTTTTGCGTTATGCCATTCAATTGGGAAAGTGATCGGGGTATTGCCGAGCACGCTGAAATCGTAACCGTTGTGCGTGTACTTCGAAATCCACTCCCCGGAAAAGACCAGGTACTTGCCGAAAGCCTGCTCCAGGCCAGCGTGGAATTCATTGCGAAAGCCGGGACTCAGGGCTCCGCTCGACAAACCGGTACAGGCGAGCAGCGGAGCTAACACCGGGTTGCTGCATCCAGTGCTCGACAAAATCAGATTTTCGTTGAAGGGAGATTCCAGCGTCCGCGCATAGGAAACGCGGAGGATCGTGCTCGTCTTCTTGACGTTGTATGAGATGCCGAGACGAGGCTCGGCCTGTCGGGCAATCGTAAGACCGTTATAGAGATCGCCTCGGATCCCGAGATTAAGCGACCATTTGCCCGCTGTAATGACGTCTCGCACGTAGAGTGCTAGCTCTTTGACGTCGGTGTGGCCATTGAAGACGTAGGGGCTTCCGCTGCGAGTCAAGTCGTGAGGAGCAAGGATGGAGTTGAAAACGGGGTAAAAAGTTGGGTTCGGATCGTATCCCTGGCCTTGGGCGTTCACATAGCCAAGGGACTTGTATTCAGTAAGGGTATTCGGCAAATTGATGCCGGCGCACTGCGAAGGGTCAGTGTAACCGGGGATTGGAACGTACGGGAGCAGGGGCGTTGATGTTGACGCAGTTATGCAGGGTGCATTGTAGGCTGGGTCGACGATTCCGATACTGTCATTCTCATTGAGAAATGTCTGTTCGTAGGTGACACCCGCCTTGATGTCATTTATCCCTTTGACGTAAGAGATGTCGGATCGAAGCCCCGCGTTGGTAAGCGTGCGATTCTGACCGACCGATTGTCTCTGCAAACTCGGCGGCCCGAGGTCCGCGAAGGCGTCGCCGCTTGGGTAGTAGTTGTAATCGTCGCGACGCAGAAAGGCACCCAACGTAAATACCGCATTGGTGCTTATGAGGCGCGTCCACGAAGGGGCGATATTGAAGGTCCCAATCTTCGACCGTTGATCTGTCGAGCCGACGGTGATACCAGGGGTAAAACCAGTCGGAGTGCCGATCGGAACTACGCCCCCATAGTTCTCCAGCGTTCCGGGTGTCCCCGGAAGAACGCCGTCGAGTCCGCTCCAAGCGGTCGCGTTTTGAGCATCCAGGGAATTCGGCGTCTGGAACCAGCTTCGGCTATAGCCGAGGTTCAGGTGAATTGAGTCGGCAGCTGAAAGTTGGAGGTCGACGCGATCGAACAGGTTCTCTTCGTTGCCCTTGTCGTGGACTACCTCGAATTCCGGAGGATCGAGAAACCGGCCACTGTTCAATCCACTCACAGAGATGAAGTTTCCCCAGTTCTTGCCGCCGTAAGCGACATCGGCGGAAATGTTGGATGTTCCAAAAGCTCCGTAGGAAAAGGTCACGTCGCCGTGCGGTGTGGTCACTCCCTGACCTGAGCGGGTGGCAGCAACTATGACGACGCTCGTCTTGCCTCCGTATTCCGCTGGGGGCGCGCCGGAAATTACCTCCATAGATTGAATCGAATCGAGGGGGATCTGGTTAGAAAAAACTTTACTGTGCTGGTCCGTATCGGGCTGACCGTCGACGTTGATCGAGTTTTCCGCGTGGTCGCCGAGCCCGTGATAGAGCCCATTGGAATCGGCCGCGATACCGGGAGTTGAAAGAGTTACCAGCGAACTGAGCGACGATGAAGCGCTCTCCAAAGGCATTTTGTCGAATAATTCCTTGTCGATGTCGGCGTGGAAGGTCGGATCGTTTTCGACCAAATCGCCCGCCGCCTCGACCGAAACTGTCGTCGAAGAGGCCGTCACCTGAAGATTGATCTGAGCAACCGCGGGCACGACGGAGCGCACCTGCACATCCTGCGCACTCTTCGCGAATCCTTCCGCTGTTACCGCCATGTGGTAGGAATTAAACGGCACGTTCGAAAAGCTGAAATTCCCCTTTGTGTCCGTAGTTGTCGTCCGATCATAGCCGCTGACCGGGTTATGAATCTCGACGGTGGCGTTTGGGACGACCGCGCCCGAAGGATCAAGCACGGTACCGCTAATTGACCCCGAACTTCCGCCCGACTGTGCGTTCGCGATTGCAGCGGTTATTAATATCAAGGCAGCGGTCACAATAGCCGCAGCCAGCCAGTTCTTATAAGACGAATGCATGAATCCTCCAATAAAAGGTTCTGGAGCGAGTTCAATCAAGATCGAAATCTGATCGAGATCGAAGGCCGCGGCCGTTCTTAGTTATATCGACGGAAGGAGAGCGCGGGATCAGAACGCAGGTGGAGGACGAATGAACTGTGCAGTAGCGGGGCGGAAGGTCAGCGAGACTTCAGCAACAAAAATCGCCAACGGGGCAGTGAACAGAACCGGCGCCGACGCGATCGTCTCGGTGCTGATTCCGGCGTGAGCGGTGGCGCAGATCGAGCAAGTATGGCGCGCCGTAGTGGAGTTCTCGTCATTGTCATTGTGCGAGTGGGTGGCCTGGGCCATGCCCATCACACACATCAGCGCGATCGCGAGTACAGACACAGTTCTCACGAATACACCCCGATTTGCCGAATCCCTCGACATGTTGTGAACGATTCTACCCTGAGATGGTCGTCCGTGGAAACTGGGCGCAGGAAAAATGAGCTTTCCGTAACCGGGGATCTTGCGCGAGCGATTGCCTGCCGGACAGCGGACCTGCGCGAACCAGGCTAGAACCAACAAAAGCACTGTTAACGGCACGGGCCTTCCTCGACAATCAACACAACTGTTGTCTCAGCGTCGGCACTTCGTCATGGCCGCGCCACCTGCGTCTTAATTCGATCTTGCCAGTCGCGTCTGCGTCTCGCGTGGCCGCCACGAAGTCAGACTCAGGGGGAAATATCTATGTCGGGACAAGTAATTTTGTATTTTGAAGATCAGGCGGATGCCTTGCGCTTCGCTCTAGCTGCCGGTTCCGTGATGGCGGGAGACGCAAGCCAAGCCACCGATGATCTTGTCCAGGAAACGACGCGCGTCACGCGCATAAAGTTGGACGCAGCCAACAAGGGCGCCACCGGAAAGAACAAGCACCCTTCAAGTGCCAATCCCAACGGACAGGTAGCGTAGCTGCTGAGCGCACTCGTTTCCACCGCGCCAAACGCTTAGCTCTGAGCAAAGCGGCGGCCTCGCATTTAGAATGTCTGCTATGCCAACTGCCGAACAAGCGTCGCCTTCTTCGACTCCGTCTTCGTCTTTGTTAATGTCTTTGTCTTGCCCGCTCGACATCAGCTGGGTGCGTGCACAGTTCCCGTCGCTCGCGCAAAGTGTCAATCATCAGCCTGCCGTCTTCCTCGATGGCCCTGGCGGTACGCAGGTGCCGCAGCGTGTGATCGAGGCCATCGCAGATTATCTGGCGCACAACAACGCCAACACCGGCGGCGCGTATCTCACCAGCCGCAACACCGATCGCATGATCGCTGAAGCGCGGGCGGCAATGGGCGACTTTCTGAATTGCGACGCGGATGAAATTGTCTTTGGTCCGAATATGACAACGCTGACTTACGCCATGAGCCGCGCGCTCGGACGCGATCTCGGCCCCGGCGACGAAATCGTGCTTACGCTGCTCGACCACGATGCAAACTTTTCTCCATGGAAGGCGCTGGAGGAGAAAGGCGTGACCATACGGGCGGTGAGATTCAACGAAGATGATTGCACGCTCGACATGCGCGACCTGGCAGCGAAGATCGGCGAGCGCACAAAAATCGTGGCGGTCGGCTATGCGTCGAACGCAGTGGGAACGATCAACAATGTTGCCGAAGTGGCGCGACTGGCGCGGCAAGTGGGGGCGCTGAGTTTTATCGACGCCGTCCACTACGCTCCGCATGGAGCGATTGATGTGCGCGCACTCGAATGCGATTTTCTTGTCTGCTCGACTTATAAATTCTTTGGGCCGCACATGGGCGTTCTCTACGGCAAGCGCGAGCATTTAAAAAGATTGCGCCCATATAAACTCCGTCCCAACACTGACAACATTCCGAACTGCTGGGAGTGGGGCACGCTCAATCACGAGTGCATCGCTGGGATTAAAGCGTGTGTGGATTATTGGGAAGAGCTAGGCCGGCGGGCTAATCCCGCGTCTGCGAGCCGACGCGTCGCGATTCTGGCGGCCCATGAAGTGATTCATCAACACGAGCGCAAGATGACGGAGAAGATGATCGCGAGCCTGCTGGCGATTCCGAGGTTGAAGCTCTACGGCATCAGCGATCCGCAGCGCTACGACAGTCGTTGCTCGACATTTGTGGTCCGCATCGAAGGTCACACGCCGCTGGAGTTGGCAACAAAGCTTGGCGAGCGCGGCTTCTTCACATGGGATGGAAATTACTACGCGCTGAACCTCACTGAGCAGTTAGATGTTGAGCGGCTGGGAGGATTTCTGCGCATCGGGCTGGTGCATTACAACACGATGGAGGAAGTGGAGCGGTTGCTCGCGGCGCTGCGGGAGATTGTGAATTGAAGGCGACTGGGCTTACCCGTTCAGTTGCTCGACCGACGGACCCCTGCCTATCAGCGCCATTTTCGCAATCCCGATAAACAGCCCATGTTCGACGATCCCCGGAGTATCGCTTAACTCTCGCGCCAATGCCGCTGGATCCTCAATCTTTCCAAAGCTGCAATCGAGAATTTGATTGCCGTTGTCGGTGATGAATGGGCTGCCGTCGGGCTTCAGGCGCAGCTTCGGCGTCGCGCCCAGCGATGCGATCTTCTTTTCGATCACGGTTCGCGCAAACGCAATGATCTCGACCGGAAGCGGGAATTTGCCTAGCGTTGGAACAACCTTTCCCGAGTCGGCCACCACCACCATCTTCTTCGATGCGGTCGCGATTACCTTTTCGCGGGTCAACGCGCCGCCTCCGCCTTTGATCAGGTTTAGCTTGGGATCGAACTCATCGGCGCCATCGATGGTGATATCAATTTCCGGATGTTCGTCGAGCGTGGTCAGCGGAATGCCCACCGACCGCGCCAGATCGGCGGTTTGCACGGAGGTTGGGATTCCCATGATTTTCAGCCCAGCCTTCACGCGCTCGCCTAAAGCCACCACGGCGAAGTAGGCGGTTGAGCCGGTGCCTAATCCGACGATGTCGCTGTCGCGAACGAGTTTCGCCGCGGCGCGGCCCGCGGCTTCTTTTTCTTCTTCATTCGCCATGCTTCACCTGGTCAGTTCGATCAAATCTAGGCGCACGCTCATTTGCTGTAAATTTCGATATACGCGAGATAGCCCGCCAGCGCTAATCCGAAAATGCCCAACAGGTAGGACACAAAATCGATGACGAAGCCTGCGGGCTCAAACGTATTGGAATCGAGTTGCAGCTTCGTTATTCGGTAGCGCCTCAGGCCGGCGAGAATCAGCAGCACTCCTCCGACGGTCGAAATAATGCCGAGCCAGGTGGTGAGGCCGGGCGTGGCCGTGGAGCGTCCCTCAAATTTCATGAACTCGCGCAATGCAATCGAGAAGCGGCCGATGGCAAATCCGAAGATGATTGTCGCAACGCCGGTTCGCACCCACGCCAGAAATGTGCGTTCATTGGCGAGATGATCGCGTGCGCGATTCGGATTGGAATTGTCGGGCATGAAACGGCGCCGGAAAATATCTTAGTGCGGAGAAAGCTCTTCACCGCAGGGAGCACGGAGAAACACAGGGGAGAACAATTTTCGCGTCTCTGTGATTCTCTGTGCCCCCTGTGGTAAAGCGCTTGACGCATTCATTATTCCACAGCCTTCTGAACCAGAGCGCTGACCCCCGCGATATTTTTCAGCAGCTCGGCGGGGAAGCCGTGGCGCTGCTGCAGATACTCCGGCGAATTGTAGGAGAGCCAGACTTGCCCCTTCTCGTCCTGCCAGGCGAGCGCTTTCAGCGGAAGGTCGATGGCCAGCGACGGCGCGGCAACCATGAGAGGCGTGCCGCCCTTCGGACTCCCGAAAATCAGCAACTGCGTCGGACGCATTTCGAGGCCAGCCTTCGCCGCTTCTCCGCTGTGGTCGACGAGCGCAAACACCATCATGCCCTTCTCTTTGAGGACCCCCTGCAACCTCGCCAGCGTGTCCGGCACGGAGTAGCGGCTGAGAACGTTAATGATTCCGTTGTCCATAGGGAACCTCCAATCTGTGCGAACTCGTGTTCGAACAACTGGACACGAGTACTTTCGTTTCGCAAGTTCCTTCGGATGAATCGACCACACCCGGCGGCTCATCCGTTATTCTATAGAAGATACTTATGGCAACTTCAACTCGCAATACCAGCGGAATAGCAACACCCACGATTTCATCTACGTCAATTTCAGCTGCTTCGATCTCATCTAACGCGAACCCGGAAAATTACGAACGCGAACGCGTCTTTAATCTCTTTCGTCAATACGGGTATCTGGAAGCGGAATTGAATCCGCTCGGCCTGCCGCCTCCACAACCGCATCCTGATCTCGCGATCGACAACGACTTTGCGCGGGAGGCGCGACGAATTTATTGCGGCAGCGTGGGCGTGGAGTTCATGCACATCGCCGACCGCGAGTGCCGCCGCTGGATTCAAGAACGAATCGAAGCCGACGCACCTGCGGTCGATCAGCAACGCGCGCTCGATCTGCTGGTGCGTGCCGATCTCTTTGAACAGACGCTGCAGCAGCGCTATCTCGGCAACAAACGCTTCTCGCTCGAAGGCAGCACATCCCTGCTGCCTGCGGTCGATCAGGTTCTCGACGTTGCAGGCGAACGCGGTGCCGTAGAGCTGGTAATGGGCATGAGCCATCGCGGGCGCCTCAACATGGTGATCCACGTAGCCAATCGTCCGGCCGAAGAGGTGTTTGCCGAATTTGAAGACGTCGATCCGCGCAGCGTACTCGGGTCAGGCGACGTGAAATATCACATGGGCGCGACGGGTGAGTATGTCACGAAGAACGGAAAGAAAATCCACATCCACCTCGCTTCGAATCCCAGCCATCTCGAAGCCGTCGATCCCGTAACTATCGGGCGTACGCGCGCCAAGCAAGATCGCGCCGGTGAAGGCGGAGAAGCAAAATACTTGCCGCTGCTGGTGCATGGCGACGCCGCCTTCGCAGGCCAGGGCATCACCGCCGAGACCATGAATTTCGCCGACCTGAGCGGCTACACGGTCGGAGGAACCATCCACTTCATCGTTAATAATCTGATCGGCTTCACGACCAATGCCCGCGACGAACATTCCTCGCGCTTCTCGGCGCAACTGGCGCGGCGGCAAGCGATTCCAATTTTTCATGTCAATGGCGAAGACGTTGACGCGGTGATAAGGGTCGCGCGCATCGCCACCGAGTACCGATATAAGTTCGCCACCGACGTGGTGGTTGACCTGATTGGCTATCGGCGCCACGGGCACAGCGAAGTGGACGACCCCACCGTGACGCAACCGCTGATGTATAAGGCGATCAAAGAGCATCCGCCGCTTTATAAGATCTATGGGAAACACATCGGCCTGGATGAAGACAATATCACCGAGCGAGCGCAGAGCGTCAAGAGAGAGTATGAAGCCGCGCAAAAGGCCGCGACGAAATTTACCAAGAAGCCCCTGTTGCGCGATCTGCCCAAATACTGGGACAACTACTTCGGCGGCCGCTATAAGGCGGAATACGAGCAGCCTACGGGCATCGCACGCGAGGAGTTAATCGAACTCACCGGGCGGCTAACGACTTATCCCGACGGTTTCCACATCCATCCGAAAGTTAAGAAGTTGCTCGAGCAGCGGCAGGAGATGGGGACGGGCAAGAAGCCGGTTGATTACGGGATGGCCGAGGCGCTGGCGTTTGCCAGTTTAGTGAAGCAGGGCATTCCGGTGCGCCTCAGCGGACAGGATTCCCGGCGAGCGACATTCAATCAGCGGCATTCGGTGCTGATCGACATCGAGGATGAATCGGAATATGTTCCGCTGCGCCACATCGCGCCGGGCCAAGCGGCATGCGATATCTATAACTCGACGTTGTCCGAAGCGGGCGTCATGGGGTTTGAATACGGCTACAGCCGCGATTATCCCGAGGCGCTGGTGCTGTGGGAGGCGCAGTTTGGTGATTTTGCCAACGTTGCGCAAGCCGTGATCGATCAGTTTGTATGTGCTGGCGAGGACAAGTGGAATCTGCTGTCAGGCCTTGTGCTGTTATTGCCCCACGGCTACGAAGGCCAGGGGCCGGAACATTCGAGTGCGCGCATCGAGCGATTTTTGCAACTGGCGGCGCGCGACAACATCCAAATCTGCCAGCCTTCGAATGCGGGCCAATATTTTCATCTGCTGCGCCGGCAGGCTCTACGCAAGTGGAGAAAGCCGCTGGTTGTTTTCACGCCGAAGAGCATGCTGCGGCATCCGGATGCGCTCTCTCCCCTGGAAGATTTGACGCATCAGCAGTTTCTGCCGGTGATTCCGGACAGCGAAGTGCAGGAGGCGAAGCGGATTCTGCTTTGCACCGGCAAGATCGGCCACGAACTGCGCACCGAGCGCCAGAAGCGCAAAGAAAAGGACAACGATGACGGCAGCACAGCGATTGTTTTCCTCGAGCAGATGTATCCATTCCCAGAGGCGGAACTCGCCGCCGAACTCGAGCGTCATAGCTCAGCGCGCGATATTGTGTGGGTGCAGGAAGAACCGGCCAACATGGGAGCGCTCTCTTATATGCTGCCGCGCTTAAAACATATCGCCAATGACCGTCCCGTCCACTCGGTGAAACGATCTGGAAGCGCGAGCCCAGCGACCGGTTCGGCCAAAGCGCACGAGGTCGAGCAGAAGACGCTGTTGACGCTGGCGTTTACGATGGTCGACTGAGGCAACGTCGCGTTGGCTCAACAAAAAAGCCCAAGATAGATTCTTGGGTGTTTCAATTCCAATGACGGGCGACCGGGGCAAGCCCGTTCCCTACCACGACAAACGGATTTGGCTTATGGCCAGCGCTTGGCGGCGTCTTCCCACCCGGCGACTCGCGCCGGAGCGGATGCCCCCTGGGCGGCAACGACCGGTGGAATACGGACCGGTTGCGGTGGCGGAGCAGCAGCCAAACTAGGCTTGGCCGCTTCTATTTGCTGCTCTTTTTCGTCAGAAAGCAGCGGAGCGGCGACGCGCAAGGCTTCGACTTCTTTCTCCAGCCTAGTCAATTCCAACTCCTTCTGCCTTAAAACCTCGTACACATTCTTCATGCTTGGGCACCTGTGTGTGGTAACAAACGATTAAGCGCAGAGTATGGCTTCCAATGGCGATTTGTCAAGGAAAACGGCACTTTTGAGTGCATGAATGGTTATCGAATCGTGCTATCGAAAGACAACCACGGCGACCAGGATGCCTAGAATTAACACCACAATGGCCAGCAGGTTGACGTGGTCGGCCAGCCACGATTCCTGCGCAGGCGCTGCATTTGCCAGGAAGGCAGGTATGAATTCCGGTTGCGTGCCCTCCTCGGGCATTAAGTCGGACGCCTGCTCGGGCCCGGCGGGCGCAGTCGCCAGTTGGCTCTCTTGGCTTTTATCTTTTTCGCGTTCGAGTTCCAGATCGCGCTGTTTCTTCTCCAGCTCTTTTTTCTCTCGATCCGTTTTCTCTCGATCCTTCTTTTCGCAATCGAGGCAGAGCGTTCGGCCCTCGGAAACGGGGAATCCGCAAGTAGCGCATTTCTGCACACGCAGCATCGCCTCGGGAACCCCAGGGGCCGCGATGGTGTCAGCAGGCTCCGACTCGGGCGGAGTCACAATCGACGGAGTAATGATCGGCGCAGTCACGACTGCGGGGATCGGAAGCGCCGACGTTACAGGCTCCGGGGACGACGCGACTACGGTTAATTCGGCGCGAGAAGGTGGCGGCTCCGCGAACTCAGAATCAGTAAGACTATCCGAGGACCTGTGAAGGGGAACCTTCAACGCAGCGTCAAGCGGAAATGCAGAAACGTCCGTGCTGAAAGCAATTGGCGCAATTTCAGGCGCCGTCTGCGCGACGCTGGATTCAGCAGGAGCCACGCAATCCACAGAACTCTCAACTGTCGTTTCCGGATCGCGCAGCGAAACTACCGCTGGCACAAACTTCTCGCGTTGCTCCGCCAGATCAAGCGCGGTAACGGTGAGCGCCGCCATGCGCTCCAGAGCAATCAGATCGCGCTCTTCGAAGGCATAAGGATGATCGGAGAACAGTTCGAAGAGCCCGCGCACCTCACCGTTTTTCCGCAGCAATGGCAACACAACGATCGATGCAATGCCAAGCGCACGGCAAGCGTCGAGATTCACGCGCGGATCAGACTCCGCATTATCGCAGCGCAGCAACTGGCGCCGTGCGATGCTCTCGCCCGTCAGCCCGGAGCGAACCTGCAGCCGCGCCCCCACGCTCGGAGCCGAAGAACCGGCGCTGGCGCGGCACACCATCTCGCCACCTTGCGGCAAGGCAAGAGCCGTTCCGGTAGCGCCCGTGATGTATTGCGCGCGCTCGACGAGCAACTGCAGCGCCGAGTCTAATTCCGTATCCGCAAGGACACGGTTGCCGTTCGAAGGATCGCGGGTAGACGAATCGCCGAGGGAACGATCGCCAATGGAAGAATCGCCGGCCGAGCCTACCGGACCAAGCCGCGTCTCTTCGCTGCTCGTTGACTCTAGTCGATCTTCGGGTTGGGCGGATCCGTGCATGAACAAGGTTGCTGCCAAACACCGCGCTTCAACAATCGAGAAGGCGGAGAGATTATTCCGAAGGGGCTGAATCGAGTCTCGCCTTGGAGCCTCAGACTGTCAAGGGCAGGGAGGGAACGAAAATAGTGGAGGAAGTGAGGGACGCTTTAGAACACCGGCTCGCCATTGACCTGCATTTTTTTCAGCTTAAATTGCTGGAGAATTCGCTGCTGTCCGATGACGTTGGTTCTAGGGTGCGTAAATTCCACGGCAATCTCCTCATTCGAACTAAGCTGTTGGGGACGAGGGAACGTGAACTGAAAAGTATTTTCCTTGACGCTATATTCGAGCAAGTTCAGCCTTTGTTTGCCGGCATCCAAAAACGTCGACATTGCCAGAGTCGCGAGGTTCTGTCGCCCCCAATAGGTGCGCAGCGTACTCTCGTAGTCTTGCACATTGGTTTTGAAGGTTACGGCAACCACGACCCGGTCGGGAAACTTGACTGCCAGGAACTTACTGGCATTGGCGTCAAAGGCTCTTTTTTGATCAGCGCTCATAGCGCCGTAGTGCGACTTAAGTTGGGAAGAACGCACCTGCGCTTCTCGAATTGGCTCCGCCGAACGGAATTGCAGAGTGTAGCTAATGGTGGGGTTGGTTTCCATCTCGCCCCGATTTTTAGTGTTCGTGGGGCTGTCGCCACTGGTAATACTCGTTTGAACGCTGCCCAAAGTTAAGGTCGTGGCCCAAGGCGATTCTTCGAGCATGCGGTCCGTTTCTTCCGCCGACCAATGGTCGTAAGTTTTCTTTATCCAGAAATCGGCCGCCAATGCAACCGGCACAACGAGCGAAACGACGAGGACCAGAGAAATAAATTGATAGAAGGCGCTTTTTGCGGGCACATCAACCTCCGTTTTGACGCAAAGATGGGCAGCACGAACACGATATAAACGCGGCAACTGCGCAAAACCTGCCAGAGTGGGAGGACCGTGCTTTGATGGCCCTCCTCTTAGCCTTTTCGCTAGTTGCGATTCGCTTCCAGCCGAGCATGGTAGCCCTTGCGAGCCCGCACCTGCAACCGTTTTCCGCCTTTTTCAGCAACGATACTGATCATCCGATAGCGCCCATCGGGCTGGAAGTCGGCAGGTCTATAGGCGATGAAGTAGCGACTTCGGATTAAATCGTGGAGTTTGTCAAAGGACTTGCCCAGAGTGAGAATGTCGCCTGGAAACAATGCCTCGCCTCCACTGCGCTCCGCCAGTAGTTCCAACACCTTGTCGGCGTCGGTTTTGTCGCCCCGATCCTCTCTGGTGCTAACCGTGTAAATCGTCACTCCGGTCTTCTCCGCGGCCTGAAGGCTCTGCTTCAGGCTGCCATGGCTGGAATTATCTTCGCCGTCGCTCAAAATCACCAAAACTTTTGCAACGTGCTCGTCCTCGGGATAGGCAGCCAGCTTCCAACATGCGCTAGACACGGCGTCGAACAGAGCGGTGCCTCCGCCATTGGTCAACTTGTCAATTCCCTTTCCCAGTTGACCTGGATCCGCGCTGAAGTCTTGGGTGATCGTCGTGTCATTGGCAAACCCTGCCACAAACGCGAGGTCAGAGGCGCCGCTTAACATCTTCTCGACGAACTGAGCGGCCGCGCGCTTCTCAAACGAAAATCGGTCGTGCACCGAACCGCTCGTGTCAATCAGCAGAGCAAGCCGCAGTGGAAGCTTGGACTGCGGAGCAAACTGCAGTACCTTTTCTGGAGGTTTGTTGTCGTCGCGGACTTGGATGTTGGCCCGTTCCAGATCGTTCACCATGTGTCCGTGGCTGCTGACCGCAAAAAACAGCGTCACTTCGTCCACATTCTTGTGGATTGTAAATATCCCCGGACGGCTTGCTGCGCCGAAAGATGCATCGGCGATCGCCGTTGCATTCCCGCCCGCGCTGGCTGCGTTCGATTCGGCCAGAGAGTCGCAATCGCCGCAGCTCCGATCGTCGGCCTCATCACCCAAGGCGCTCAGCTGCGCCTTCAACCGATCGGTGTTAGGGAAGGTCTCGGTGCGGACGGAAGCAACGAGCGGTGCCGCAACCGGAGAACTGCCGGCGTTTTGTGCTCCGGCGACCTTATTGTGCGCGAGAGCGGTCAAATTTTGCCGGGCCACCGGAGCGAAGGCGTTAGTGGGGTCCTCGCTTAGAAATAGTCCCAACTCCCGCTCCATCGCTTCAAAATCATGCAGCGCCATGGCTGACGCCGCAGCAACGTAATGTACGTTGGCCATCCCCTTGTGATCGGAAGCGTGCACGCGTCGGGCGGTTTCTAAGGAATGTTCGTAGTCATGAGCTCCGTTTTGCGCATACGCCAAAACAAAGAGAACTCGGGAATCTTTGGGCCGAAGGGTAGCAGCTTTCTCAAGAGCTGATTGCGCGACGCTAAAATCCTTCAACGACAATGCCAGCTGACCCAGATGAATGAAGGATCCGGATTCCGCCTTCGCGCAGATTGACTTCGCGGCAATGTATCTGGATCAGATGAACAAGAAAGCCAGGTCTACCGCGCAGCAGAAAGCGCAGGATCAGGAACTTGTTGATTCCGGGGTCGTATCATCGCTCGATCTAGATGCTCCCAACAAGGCAGTAGAGGAATACAACAAGGGCAATTCACTCATCAAAGCGCAGAAATCGAAAGAAGCGATCAAGTATATGCAAAGGGCGATCGTCGATTACCCGAAGTTCGTTTCAGCGCACGTGGGTTTGGGGCTTGCCTATGTCGATCAGGAGGATACTGGCCACGCCCGGAGCGAGTTCGAAGCGGCCGCTAAGTTAGATGACAAGTTTCCCGATTTAAGTGCTAAAAATACTGGGCAGAAAACCTTAAAGAGGGCGCGCAATGTGAAACTTATTGCGCTTTTTCTTCCTTGTGCCGCAGCCACTCGATGAACATCTGTTCTTTGGGCTTGTCGTAGGCCATGAGCAGGTGGCGGATGCTGCGTCCGCTGACGAAGTGGCAGACTTCTTCCGCCAAATTCTTGGCGTGGTCACCGGCGCGCTCTAACGATTGGGTCATGAAAATTACTTGCAGGCTGGCGTGACGCGCGACATTTTCTGGATTTTCGATGTGCCGCAGGAAGATGATATTCCTCAGGCGGTCCATCTCCGCATCAGCGCGCAAAACATCGATTGCTTTCTTGACATCTTTTTGAGAAAACGACTGGCCCACGTCGGAGAGCATCTTCTCCAGAACGGTTGCCATGTGGGTCAAATCGCGAGCGTCCTGTGAGTCGAGCCGTCCGCCTGCTGCCTGCGCGCTGGTGGCAAAACTCAAGAGCAAGTCACCGATGCGCTCCAGTCCGATCATCACTTTCATGCATGCCAGCAACTGGCGTGTCTCGTCCTCGGGCACATGGCTGATAGTCGTGGTCACGCCGGAGTCTACTTCCACATCTATCGCATCGAGATCTTTTTCGCACTGACGTATGGCGTTCAAGCGAGACATCGATCCCGTGGCAATTCCCTCGGCCGCTATTGCCGCGGCCTGACGCGCCAGTTCGCAGGCTTCGACCGTGCGCTGCACCAGGCCGGAATGCGATGGCTCGGGCGTTTTAACGCTGGCTGTACTCATAGGGATAACCGCCTATTTCTCGATGCCAGAAAGTGTGCCACACATCTGCTGAAAAGCATAATTCCCAGCCTCCCGGGGCAGGTTACAAACCGGTGAATTTCCTGTCGCAAGAATGAAGAGGTCAGATAATGGCCCAGTTCCCAGTAGCTGACAATCCGAACAGAGCGGCTTATGTGCCAGACTTAGTTTGCGCGAGGCCGGACTATTGGCGATAGAATGGCCCCATCATGGAAGCCAACCCTACCCTGATCATTAACTACTTTAGCGGATTTAAGCAAAATCAAGTGCCGCTCTTCCAGCGGCCCTACACTTGGGGCGAAAAGCAGTGGAGGACGCTCTGGGAAGACATCCTGAGTTTCTACGATTACCCCGAAGGCGAGAGCCGCGCAACGCATTTCATGGGAGCGGTTGTGACCATGCCTGCCCGCAGTGTGCCGGTCGGCGTCTCGAAGTTTCTCGTTATTTGGCGGTCAGCAACGGCTAACCAGCGTCGCGTTACTTTTGTGCGCTCGAGTAACGGGCAACCCGGAAACTACCCCATCACCAGCACCTACGCAGAATCGCCTTCGGGCGCAGTCAAGGTAAAGAAAAAGCTTGAGCCGTGGTTAAGTTCACTCTCGGCGCGAATCGTTCCGCCGTGCGCCAATACAATGTGCTTAGCGATAGCCAGTCCCAGGCCTGTGCCCCCCGATTCTCGCGAGCGCGCTTTATCGACGCGGTAGAAGCGCTCAAAAAGCCGCGGCAGATGCTCGGAGGAAATCCCCGGTCCGAAATCCCGAACATAAAACTCGGCGCCTCTCTCGGCGGAGCGCGCCCCGAGAATAACCTTTTTCCCCGATGCCGCGTACTTCAAAGCATTTTCAATCAAGTTAGAAAATATCTGGTGAATCGCTTCGCGATCCGCATTCACATTGCTCGCGCCTGCGGCATTCTCAACCACTAGTTCGGCTCCATAAGAACGCGCCACCTCGCGGAAGCTTTCGAGAGCATCCTGCAGCAGTTCTTCAGCGCTCACCCGCTGCATGTCGAATCTGTGCTCGCCCGATTCAACTCTGGCCAGTGTGAGCAGATCTTCGGTGAGCCGCGACATGCGGGCGGCGTTTTTGCGGATAATCTCCAGAAAATCGCGCACATGATTGTCAACGAGCGCGCCGTCGAGCAGCGTCTCGGTGTAGCCCTGGATCGAGGTCAGCGGCGTGCGCAGTTCGTGAGAGACGTTGGCGATAAAGTCGCGGCGGCTCTTCTCCATGCGCTCCGTCTCAGTAAGATCGCGCAATACGGCCACAGCACCGCCGCCCGCCATGGGCGCAGCGGTTACGTCGAAGATGCGGCCTACGACAATGGTGTTCGAGCGGGCCGAGGTAACCACCTGATCACGCGCCGCTTTGCGAATCGCATCCAGAAAATCCGGGTCGCGCACGCTATCGATCAGCGGAGCATTTAGCCGTGGTGTCCGCGGCACCAGACGATTCATACCGCGATTGGCCCACTGCACGCGCCCGTCGACATCGACCGCAATCACCGCGTCCTGCATGCTATTGAGCAGAGTTTCCAGTTCGCGCTGGCTGGTTTGAACTCGGGCATAACCTTCCTCCACGCCACGCGTCGTTTTATCGAGCGCTGCCGCTACTTGTCCGATTTCGTCCGTCGATGTGGATGCGATTCTAGCGGTCAGATCACCACCGGCCACACGCTCGGCAAAATTGACGATCCGTTCCAGACGCCGTCCCAAATATTGCGACGCGGCAGCCGCTACGATCACCGCGAAAACGAAAGTGGCCAGCGATCCCCAGAACAAGGCCACGGCCAGTGGACGATCCGTGGTTTCCATCTCTGTCAGTGGATATGCCAACCGCACCGCTCCGCCCGAAACCGGCACCGCCACATATAAGAAAGGAACGCCGAAGCTTTGACTGCTGCGTTCGCTTACCCCAACTTTTCCGCTGAGCGCGGCGATAATCTCCGGTCGCTGGGAGTGATTCTCGATCACGCTCGGATCGGCCTCGGAGTCGGCCAACACTTTGCCCGTCGGATCAACCACAGTGGCGCGCGCGCCCGCTGCCTGCCCCTCTTGCGCGACGATATCGCCGAGCGAATGTTGGCGGTCCGCCTCGACACGATAGGCCAACATCAAGGTTTTCTGCCGCAGATTGCGTTCGATCTGCTCCCGCAGAGTGCGCTCCCAAACCGCGTGCACAGTCCATTGCAACGCGATAGCGCTCGCGCCGATCACCAGGAGAAACACAAACATCAATTTGAAGAAGATGCGACTTCTCAACGCGCTACCTCAAACCGGTAGCCCGCACCCCGCACCGTCTTCAGGTAGCGCGGGTTCTCGGGATCGGGCTCAATTTTTTCGCGTATGCGCCGCACATAAACGTCCACCGAGCGCGGCGTCACATACGCCGTGTCCCGCCACACCGAGTCAAGCAACTGGTCGCGAGTAAAGACGCGCCCCGCGTGCCGCATGAAGTGGTCGAGCAATCGGAATTCAGTGGCCGTGGTTGGAACCTGCTTACCGCGAACGGTCAACGTCATTGCGCTCGGATCGATGTGCACTTCATCAATCTTCGTCGGCAAGGGCGGCAACGGACGTTCGAAACGCCGCAGCACCGCTTTCACGCGAGCCACCAGTTCGCGCGGACTGAAAGGCTTCGGAATGTAATCATCCGCGCCCAATTCCAGGCCGAGCACGCGATCCGCCTCGCCGCTCTTTGCCGTCAGGAAAATCACCGGAATCGACGCCAGCGAGACCGACTGCCGAATCTGCCGGCAAAGTTCCAATCCGTCTTTCCCGGGCACCATGATGTCCAGTAGAAACAGCGCTGGACGTTGCCTCTCAGCGTCGACCACGACCTGATTGCCGGTTGAGTAGAGTCGCACGTTGAAGCTCGCGCCTTCCAGATGATGGCGCACCAGGCGAGAAATATCCGGATCGTCTTCGACCACATAAATCGTAGGTTTCACGCGACCATTGTAGCTGGGAATTGTGTTGATTTTATTAAACGAGAAGTAGATTCCTATGGGGCAGGGCGTCTACGGTAGATCGTCCTCCTATTTCAATGGGCCGCCGCGGAGGAAACGATGATGTAACTCGTGAATCTGGGGCACATTGCCAAGCTCAATTCACAACTTCAAATTCTTCAGATAGTCCCGAAATTCTCCGCCCAGATCTTCGCGCTTCAGCGCGAACTCAACCGTAGCTTTCAGAAATCCCAGTTTATCTCCAGTGTCGTGGCGGCGGCCTTCGTAGACGTAGGCATAAAGCTTCTCACGCTGGAGCAGCCCGCGAAGCCCGTCGGTGAGTTGCAACTCGCCGCCCGCGCCAGGTTTGATGTTCGATAGCGTTTCGAAAATCGTCGGCGTCAGAATGTAGCGCCCGATCACGGCCAGATTCGAAGGGGCATCCTCGAGCTTGGGCTTTTCCACCAGATCAAGAACTTCGTAAAGCTTTCCACCCGAGCCTTCAACCTCTTTCGCTTTGATCACTCCATAAGAAGAAATCGCCGAGCCCTCGACTACCTGTGTAGCGATCACCGAGCAACGCTTCTCATCGAACACATTCATCAACTGTTTAAGCACAGGCACTTTTGCGTCGATCACGTCGTCGGCAAGCAAAGTGGCGAAGGGCTCGTCGCCAATCAATTCGCGCGCGGTGAGCACGGCGTGCCCCAGGCCGAGCGCCTCTTTCTGGCGCACGTAGGCGACGTAGATCATGTCGGAAATCTGGCGCACGATCTTGAGCAGATCGGTCTTGCCCTTTTCTTCGAGCATCTTTTCGAGTTCGTAGCTGACGTCGAAATGATCTTCGATTGCGCTTTTGCCGCGTCCGGTAATAATGATGATCTGGTCGCATCCGGCGGCCACGGCCTCTTCCACTCCATATTGAATGATGGGCTTGTCGACCAGCGGCAGCATCTCTTTTGGCTGAGCTTTGGTAGCTGGGAGGAACCGCGTGCCCAACCCAGCGGCGGGAAAAATTGCTTTGCGGACAGACCGGATCTTGCGGCGGTCGCCATGCATTCGTCGTTCTTGCGTCGCTTTCATCGCAGAATCATTGTAACTGCTCCACGTCAGACCTCGCGCACGGCTTCTTCTCGGGCGGCCAGCTCTTCCAACAAATCGCGCAGCGTTTGCAAAATGCCTTCCGCGCTGTCGATTTTTATCGAAAATTTCAGCGTCCCATCCGGAGTAAATTGCGTGCCTCTCTGCGAAGCGACAAAGCGCGCCAGCTTCTCCGCATCAATCGAGGCATTCTGGCTGAACTTGATGCTCACAAATTCGCGCTTGCGTTCAATCGCGGTTGCGCCCACTCGCATTGCCTGCAACTTTAGCGCGGCGTAATCGAGTAGGTTGCGAACCGCGCGCGGCGTCTCGCCATAGCGATCGATTAATTCTGAGCGCACATCGTGCAATTGCGACTCGGTTTCCACGCCAGCGACACGCTTATACATGCGCAGGCGCTGATTCTCTTCCTTTATATAGTCGGAGGGAATGCGGATATTCAGGCCGAGATTGAGCTGAATTTCTGTGACTTCAACACCCGCATCGCCCTTCATCTCACGCACGGCGCGCTCCAGCATCTGCGTATAAAGTTCGAAGCCCACCGCTTCGATGTGGCCGCTCTGCTCTCCACCGAGTAGATTGCCTGCGCCGCGCAGTTCGAGATCAAGCGCCGCGATTTTGAATCCGGCACCGAGATCGGAAAATTCTTTGAGCGCGGCGAGGCGGCGGCGGGCAATCGGCGTCAATTCAATTTCCGACGGCAACAGCAGATATGCGTAGGCGCGCCGATTCGAGCGTCCAACACGTCCGCGGAGCTGGTAAAGCTCCGACAGACCGAGCCGCTCGGCGCGATTGATCAGGATAGTATTGCACAGCGGAATGTCGAGGCCGTTCTCGATAATCGTAGTCGAGACCAGAATATCGGCTTCGTGATGCATAAATTTCAACATCACTTTTTCGAGTTCCCCTTCGCCCATTTGCCCGTGGCCGACGGCGATGCGTGCGTTTGGAACCATCGATTGAAGTTTGGCTGCAATTTCCCAGATGGTATCGATGCGATTGTGCACGAAATAAACCTGGCCGCCCCGGTCAAGTTCCTGCTCGATTGCCGACTGGATGAGCTTTTCATCCCAATTAGCAACAACGGTCTGAATCGCCATGCGATCTTTAGGCGGAGTTTCGATCACGCTCATGTCACGAAGGCCGACCAGCGACATGTGCAGCGTGCGTGGAATCGGCGTGGCCGACATGGTGAGCACGTCGACCTGAGTGCGCATCTGCTTGATGCGCTCTTTGTGGCGCACGCCGAAACGCTGCTCTTCGTCGACGACCAATAGGCCTAGGTCGGCGAACTCCACGTCTTTCGAAAGCAGGCGATGCGTGCCGATCAGGATGTCAACTTTGCCCGCTTCGACTCTCTGCAATATTTCCTTGACCTGCTTCGGCGTCCGAAAACGGCTGATCATTTCGACGGTTAGTGGAAAAGGCGCGAATCGTTGCTTGAAGGTTTCGTAGTGCTGGAAGGCGAGGACCGTCGTCGGCGCAAGCACGGCGACTTGTTTGTTATCGCTCAAGGCCTTGAAGGCCGCGCGCATCGCCACTTCTGTCTTGCCATAACCAACGTCGCCGCACAGCAGGCGATCCATTGGAAGTTGCGATTCCATGTCGCGCTTCACGTCGGCGATGGCCTGCGCCTGGTCGTCAGTCTCGTTGTATTCGAACGAATCTTCGAATTCTTTCATCCATTCCGTATCGGCTGGAAAAATGTGACCGCGTGCAGCCTGGCGCTGCGCGTAGAGTTTGAGCAACTCGTCGGTCATATCCTTCATCGCCTTGCGCACGCGAGCTTTGGTCTTGCCCCAGGCGGCGCTGCCGAGATGGTTGAGGACGGGCTTTGCGCCCTCCGACGATCGGTATTTCTGCACCAGATCGAGACGAGTCAGCGGAACATAGAGGCGCGCCGCTTCGGCATATTCGAGCAGCATGAATTCCGCGGTGCCGTCGTCCTGGTTGATTTCTTTCAGGCCTTGATACTGGCCGATGCCGTGCTCGACGTGAACAACATAATCGCCGACCTGCAGATCGCGAAAGTCGGAAAGAAACGCCGAGACTTTCGATTTTTGACGCTGCGGCCGCGAAGCAACCAGATCCGATTCGTCGAACAGGTCGCGCGCGCCAAAGATCGCGAGATGCGCTTCTGGCAGAACAAAACCGTCGGGCAGATAAGCCTTTAGCAGCGTGGTGGTGAGCACGTCGCCGGCAAAATACGAAGTTTCATCGGCGTAGCTTTCTCCGCTCCGCGTCCGGCTGCCAAGACGATATGAGGCATTGCACTCGGTAAACATATCGGCGAGGCGTTCGACTTCTCCGATATTGGGCACGGCGAGGATCACCTGCGTGCCGCTGACGACTAATTTCTGCACCTGCTCAATCATCGCCGGAACTGCGCCATGGAAGCGGGTTGCGGGCTGGGATAAAAATGCCGCCTCCGCTCTTTTCTCACCGCCTTCATCGACCTCGCGCGCGAGCGCCAAGTATTCAAAATCGGCTCCAGCGAGCGTCGCGGTTTTTTGCTGCCAGTTTTGCGGAGTCAAATAAAGATCCGCTGGGCGAACCAAATTCCCTACGCCGCTGCGTTCGTGCGCTTCATCAATTCGCGCCCAGACTTTATCCAGTTCCAGCTTCAGCGTTTCAGGTTCGTCGAGAATCACGCGCGCGTCCGGAAGCAATTCGAAAATAGTGCGATCGGCACCCGCCACGGGAGCGTAGAACTCCCACCCTGGAAAAACGCCGGCGCCGGAGTCGCGCATCGCCTGCTCCACAATTTCCGGCGATCCGGCAATACGTTTGCCTGACAGGCGCGCATTGATCGAACCGAGCAATTCTTCCGTGACCGGCGTTTCCGTCAGCGGCAGAAGCAACGCTTCATCCACTGGGTTCGAAGACCGCTGACTCGCGGGATCAAACTTGCGCATCGATTCAATCTCATCGCCAAAAAACTCTACGCGCACCGGCCTATCCGCTTCCGGAGAATACACATCGAGAATGCCGCCGCGAGCCGCATATTGCCCGGGCATTTCGACGACGTCGGTCGCGCTGTACCCAACCGTGTTCAGGTGCTCGAGCAGTTTTTCCAGATCGAAAATTTCACCTCGACGTAGAACGCGTGCCAGGTCGGCGTAGTACTCGGGAGAGCGAAGAAGGATAGTGGTTGCGCTGATCGGCGAAACTACAATCGCCGCGCGGCCGGTCGCAATCTTCCACAGAGCAGTGGCGCGTTCTTCCTGAATCTCCGGATGCGGCGATAGATTCTGAAACGGTAGTACATCGCGCGCCGGTAGACTAACGACCGTGTCAGGATCTGCCGCCCCGGTTAATTCGCAAAAGGCGCGCAGAACAGGGAGCAACTCTTCGGCCGCACGGTTGTCGACCACGACCAGCACAAACGGCCGCTCAACCGTGCGCCGCAACAAAACTATGATTAGCGCCTTGGCGGCTGCCGATAGTCCAGTGACACTCATCCGTCCCGCGCTCTCCCGCAGGTGGGAGGCGGCACGCGTGAAGGCGGGCAATTGTTCAACGTCCGCGAAAAGTTCGCGGACAAACGGCAAAAGCATTCCTGTTGATTCTACCAAGTCGGGCAGAATGGAGCGACGCTCCATTCCCCACGCGCGTTGCTACGGAGAACCCACCACCGCCCAACAGGGAGTCAAGCCTGTCAATTCTTGGGGCTGTCGGTCTTTGCAGGCAGAGCGGCCGCAGCCGGCGGCACCGCCTGCTGCTTGGCCAGGGATTCATCCACGCGCTTCTTGAAATCACCTGCGTCGTCGTGAATAAGACCGCTGTAGGCTGTCTGAACCTGTAGTTCGCAAGTCTCGCCCTTTGCGTTCAGCACGACGGAGTTGATACGTTTTCCGCCGAGCGTTCCACCAATGACAAACGACGCGGTCGTCTCGGTGTTGTCGATACCCAATATCCCATACTTCCCCGAGTTGCGAAGCGTATCTTTCACGGCGTTCCATAGGACGGTGCAGGGTACGGAATACATGTCTTTGTGCGTCTTAGCGAACGATGGTGCCACGACGATCAACAGAGTTAGCGCGGATGCGACGATTCGTCTCATGATAAGTCCTTTACTGGCGCAGACATATTAACACCGAGGCTTAGCTTCGCAGTGATGGTTGTGTACTTGTCAATCCAGGTGATTCATCTCCGTAATAACGGTCGCGTCAGGCACGTCGGGCCGCCCGCGCCATTGATGCAAATCTCGGAGCCTGGAAATGTACGCACATCAAAGCCCGCATCGCGCATACGCTGATTTGTTTGGGCGTTTTCTTCGAGCGCAATCAGCCGCTTTTCTCCGAGCGAAAGCACGTTGCAGGCGAGCGTGTCACGCTCGGAGTATTCAATCTCAAGCAAGCGAAATTCATGCGCCTTCAGCAATTCGACCGTCTCAACCGCCAGCCACGGCAAATCAACCAGGACGGTTCGCTCATCGAGCATGCTCATCAGCGACATGAGGTGCAAGCAAGCCGATGGCCCTGGCCCGTAGGGCAATGGCGCCGACCGCACATCGATGTTCTTGGCGGAGAGTACAGCGCGCATCTGATCGATGCCGGCCTTGTTCGTCCGATAGCCTTCGCCAACGAGCAACGTTCGCGAATCGAGCCAGATCATATCGCCCGATTCGGAGCAAGCCGGAAGCCGTATTTCGCCGAATAGGGGAATTTCCAGGTGCCGGTAAAAATCGGCGTGGGCTCGCGGCTCCGCTTCGCGATTTATCTTTCCCGGATTCATCAGCACTGTGCCAAAATCGGTGGTGAGCGACGCGTCGTGCGCATAGACGGCATCGAGGGTCAGCGATTCGGCAGCCGGTAGAGATAGAACTTCGGCGCCCGATTCCCTTAGCAAGCGGCAGAGAGTCTCGTGCTGCGCCTGTGCTGTTGCAAAATCTGGAAGGTGCTGAAACCCAAGGTCTCGCCATTGCGTCGCTTTCTCTGCGCTATTCCATCCCGCGTTCTGCGGTAGACAAACAATGACCCGCAGTAGTCCGCCCGTCATGGAATGGCCGTTGAATTTTTCCGAATGCGGCAGCGAGGGCACAAGAAATATTTCTGACACGACGATCAATCTCTCTCGGAGAATCTTTCGCTTTTAGAAATCTAAGCAACGGTGACCATAAACGCAATGTAGGAACCGGCTGTCGCGAAATTTGATTGGATTGGAAGAGAAGTGCGATGCGCGACTTAGCGACAACGGTAATCTACCTTATTGCTTGCCTAAACACCCTTCGCTGATGTACATATCAGCTTTCCTTTCCGTGCTCGGAGTTCAACTATCTGGTCATCAATCACGCACTTTAATATGGCCTTCCGCCGCGACGCGGAAGATCTCAGGAACCCTATGAAAGCGACCCTGCGTCTCTTATGTTGCGCCTTCTTATTCTTACTCATCCATCAATTTGCATTTGCGCAAGGCGCGGCCACGGGCGATCTTCACGTGACCCTGAAAGATCCGAGGGGTAGTGCCGTCACCAACGCCGCTGTTACCGTGCGCGACGTCGCAAAGGGCCTCGAGCGCTCTGGAACCAGCGACGGCCAGGGCGGCTATAGCGTACGGCAATTGTCTCCCGGCACTTATACCGTCACCGTCGACGCACCCGGCTTCGCCAAGGTCGAAGCCACCGAAGTCGCCATCACTGTCGGCGGAATGGTGGAGTTGCCTGTCGCGCTCACCGTGGCGGGCGGCAAAGAAATTGTTGAAGTCAGCGCGCAGGCGGACCTCGTCGAAACTTCGCGTACTTCATCTACCGACACCATCGGCGAGCGCCGCATCGACAACCTGCCCATCAATGGCCGCAACTACATAAATTTCACGTTGACGGATTCGCAGGTCGTCCGCGATAACGCGCCCAACACCGGAGCAGCTCCCACCTCGGGCCTCAACATGAGCGGACAGCGCGCCCGTTCCAACTTAGTCAATGTTGATGGCGCCGACGCGACCGACAATTCCACCAACGGCGTGCGCTCGACCGTCTCGCAAGAAGATGTGCAGGAATTTCAAATCATTACCAACAGCTACGCCGCCGAATACGGACGCGCCGCTGGTGGCGTGGTCAACATAATCACTCGATCCGGATCCAACGAATTTCACGGCGACGTCTTCGGATACCTGCGTGATCGCGACTTCCAGGCAGTTAATCCGTTCAGCACAACGTCGAATCCTGCTTATACGCGAGTGCAAGCGGGAACGGCGTTTGGCGGTCCGATCAAGAAAGACAAGACGTATTACTTCTTTTCTTATGAAGTGACGCGCCGGCACGAGACAGGATTCTCGAGCATTGGGCAGGACGGATTCGGACTCGTGAACACTGATGTGTCCACGGCATTCGGCTTCCCGCAAGGAGCCGGTCTCGTGATTCAGGCAACGCCGCAGCAGGCTGCTTTCCTTGGGCCAGCGCCATCGCCAGCGTTGGCACCCTATGCGATCACGGTCGGTGCGGCTTCGGGCATCGCGGTCAACGGTTCGTATCCCGCTTTCTATGCGGGGCTGGTGGAGGCGGGAGTTATCCCCACTCCGACTAACGGCACGAGCCCACTGGCGCAATTTTTTGATTCGTGCAGCTACAATCCCGCAAACCCACCTTCATCGAATACGCTGTGCAACGGACTGCCAGCCAGTTTTCTCAGCCTGCAATCGCAGGAAGGCAACTTTCCGGTCTTCGAAGGCACGAGCATTTATTCGCTGCGTCTGGATCATAACCTCACCGCCAACAACCGCTTGACCTTACGAGCCAATGTCAGCCCGAGCACGGTGACCGGAATTGAAGTTAACGGCCAGGATCAGCCCATCGGTCAAAACTCTTACTCGCGCACCTCGCAGCAAACCTACCGCGATGTAGCCGGCGTTTTTCAGGACACCTGGACGCTTGGCAACAACAAGGTCAATGAATTCCTTTTCCAATTCTCACGCCGCGGTTTGGCATACTTCTATAACAAATCGATCGCCGCCGGAGATGACCCGGGCATAAACATAATCGGGGAAGCCTACATCGGGCGCGAGCCGTACTCGTTCATCCAGCGCGTTGAAAAGCGCTATCAGTTTATCGACAATTTTTCCTGGACCATCGGCTCCCACAACACTAAGTTCGGAGTCGACTTCAACTATCTGCCCCTCACCGCGACTTTCACCGTGAACTATGGTGGTGTTTACGACTTCAGCAATCTTTCGCTGTTCACGGGCGCTCCGGATCTATCGTCGGTGCAGGCCTATGGCCTCGGCATCCCTTCATACGTAGTGCAAGGCGTCGGCGGCCCGAACGACTCATTCTCGAACAAGCCCTTGGGAGTCTTCTGGCAGGATTCGTGGCGGGCGCGGCCAAACCTTACGCTGAATCTGGGTTTGCGCTATGACGTTGAGTTCCCGCCAACTTTCGCGCCGCCAAACGCTCTCGCTCAGGTCGGCTATAACTACCTTGGAGTGCAAAAGGGAATTCAGACCGACACCCACAACGTCCAGCCGCGCATCGGACTTGCCTTTGACCCGAAGGGCGATGGTAAGACAGTTATCCGCAGCTCCTACGGAATTTTCTTCGATCACCCGCTGCTTGGACTCTACTTCCTGGGCGACGCGTCCGACGGTTCGAAGACCGGGCAGTTACTCTTTTTCGGTTCCAACCCCTGCGATGGCTCGAGCGCCGGCGCGAGTCCGCTCAACCTGAACGCGACGAATATGTTTCAGGGTATTCTTGGAGTGCCGAACTGCTTGCCCGCAGGACTCGCCTCCGCGCTCGGCTACCAGAATAATTCTGCTGCCGGATCGGCTTGCCTTGCCGGACCGAATCCGCAGCGCTTCGATCCTTGCTTTCCTAATTCGCCATTTCTCAACCAACAGTACATTACGGGGCCGGTTGCGTTTCCTCTGATTTCACAGCCATTCGGATATCCGCAGGGCAAGGGCTTTGTTTACGCTTATTCGCAACAGGTGAACTTCAGCATCGAGCGCGACCTTGGCAACGGATTCGCATTGAATCTGGCATACAACTTCAACGGCGGCCGCCACCTTAATCGCCCGATTAACGCCAACCCTGCGCGCGGAGATTTGCTGACGGCAAACTGGCAAGCCGCAGTCGCCTATGGAGCGGCGACTACCTCGACGAGTCCGCTGGACATTGCCAGTTGCGGCCCGAATCTTATTCCCGGGGCGCAACTTCCCTACTTCGTGCCATCGCCGCTGGTCAGTTTCTTCCGGCCCTCGGGAATTAATCCATCTCTCGCGGGAGGCCCGTTTGCGCCCTGTGTTCCGCTAGCGCTGGCTGACCTGCAAGCGGCGGGCCTCAATACCAAATGTAATCCGCTGGTCACCGCGCTCGCCAACTGCGTTGTCTTTAGCGATATGGATGCTAACTACTCTAACGGGAGTTCGGTCTATCACGGCTTTACCGCCAATCTTCGCAAGCGCTTCAACAATCACTACGAATTCCTCGCGTCTTATACCTGGTCGCATGCCATCGACGACTCTACTGACTTGCAGGCGACGCTCGTTCCGCAAGACAGCTTCTATCCGGGCCTCGATCGCTCGTCATCAACCTTCGATCAGCGCCATCGTTTCGTCTTCAGCGGCGTCTATCAGACGGGCAAGCTGACTGGTAGCGGCTTTGCGCCGAAGTTCTTCAGCGATTGGACTTTCTCTCCGCTGATCGAATTTGGCTCTGGCCGTCCCTTTAACATCATTACCGGAAGTAGCGACAACTTGCAGTTCTCTTCGCAGACTGGCCGCCCGAATATCGTTCTGGCCGGGACGCCGACGAACGCGTGCGGCTATCCGACCATCGCCTCGAAATACTCGCCTTCAGGCTATTTGCAGGAGGTTTGCTTCGCCGACATTACTCCGACACAACTGCTGCAACCGAATGCGCTGCTATTGCTTGACGGCAATCTTGGTCGCAACGCTGGCGTCAGCCCGTGGAATGTCTTCAACGATCTGCGGATTTCGAAGCGCGTCTATTTCGGAGAACGCTACAACATGGATCTCATCGCCGACATGTTCAACATCGCGAACGTCTATAACTATGCAGCCGTTAGTCCGCTCTTCACCAACGCCGGCCAAGCCACCGCGGCCTATGATCCACGCCAGTTTCAGTTCGCGCTTAAATTGAACTGGTAGAATCGGATTCAGCGTGAGTGCGCCGAAGGGGGCTGGTAGCTGAAAGACTCAGGGTTGCGGTCGATAATGGGGCGTTCGATTTTGAATGGGGCGACGTGGCGGCGCTGCCTTAACTTTGTTTTCCTGAGTGCAGTGCTAGCACTGCTATTTTCTACTTGCGCTTTCGCCGAGAGCGCCGCCGACACTTACAAGAAAAAATGTGCGGCGTGCCATGGCGCCAAAGGAGCGGGCGATACCTTGCTCGGCAAGAACCTCAAACTTCGGCCGCTCAATTCACCTGAAGTACAAGACAAGTCAGATACTGAACTTGCTATGATCATCAGCAAAGGCAGAAACAAGATGCCGCGCTTCGATGACAAACTTTCTAAAGATCAAATCCACGCTCTGGTCGAATACATTCGCTCGCTGAAACACTAGAGCATAGTACCGACAGGCGCCGAAAACTCTCTCCGAAAAACAATAAAAAAGAAGAGCCGCAACTGAAATGCGGCTGTCCTCTGGCTTCAATCTCGTACGTCCAGCTACTTACAACCTACTTATTCGATCCTTTGTCTTTCGCGATGCTCTTGCTGATGCGGTTCTGCTGACGATTGATTACCCTCTGCTCTGCCTTGGTGAGATGGCCGTTATTCTTCGCCATGTCAGCCTTTTCGCGATTCTGCACGCTGGTCTCGCGATTTTCCAGGTTGGCAGTTTGCTTCGAGGTCGACGTTTCGTTCTGCACGCCATTGCCAATGCGTTGCTGCTGGTTTTCTTCGCGCGCGTTAACTTCGTTAACCCGCGGATGGCCAGGATCGACAACGCCCGGGCCCGCGCCTGAAGTGGTTGAGGTTTGAGCAGAGGCAGAACCGGTAAGCATCAGTCCTGAATGTGTTGTTCATGTAGATGGAAACCCACAGCAAAACAATTAGTAGCGAAGGTCTGTAGATACGAGGTTACCGAGATGATAGTCCGCAGGTTACTGCCCGTGTGGAGCGGACACTCCTGTCCGCTGCCTTTGGGGTTGAAGTCGTTATTGACTTGATCACAATCGGGAATCAAAATCCAATCCCCCATAAAGCTAAAGTCAAAATCCAGATCAAGGTCAAACTTCAAAATCAAGATTAACTTCAAAGGCAGCGGACAGGAGCGCTCCACACTACACTGCGCCACTTACGCTACAGATTCGCGGGAGGGGTGAAGCCGAGCGTCCGCCGGACGCGCGTCCAATCAGGCTCCCTCTCACTGAAGTCCCGCAGGAATTCCTGGTAGCACTCGATCGCTTCCTCTTCGGTCGCGTGGCCGTGGAAATGGAACTTCTCGGCATTCGCCAGTCGCAAAAGCCTGTCCCGCTCCCATTCGTCTTTATCGAGATATGGGATGGCATGGCTGATCGCGACATCCATACAGGCCTCGGCCCAGGTAAGACCCTCGACCGGGCGGCCCAACATTTTCGGCGGCAGACAGTAGCCGAGCAGAACCCGATCTTGGTTGTAACATGCCCATGAACCGTCCGCTTGCAGGTGCAGCGCGGCTGGGGGCGGGGGATTGAAATTTGTTCGCAAAGCAGTAACGCCTACCGGAGCTTCGACTTCGACCGTCGATTGCAACCCATTTGACCACGTAACTATGATTTGCATAATGATTCCCTTCAGCGTTTAGTTGCAAGAATATGAATGCGCGTGTGAATGGAGATTGGAAATATTTGAGCATTACCAGGCAACCTTGCGCTAAAGGGGCAACGATCTGCAAGGATGGTTATCACAAGGTAAATGTTCACTTAAAGGTTATGATCGCGGAAAGTCACGTTGGTAATGAGATCCTAAGAGACGCCTAATTCGTCGCGTTAGACCCATCAACCGCCCCCTGGCTTGAAAACTTATTACCTCGTCAAACTTCAACCTCACCACGGCTCTGACCACGCACTAATTTTCAAATTCCCAAAAAAAATCTGAAGGGAGAAAACGGCCGTTGTCGTTCTCATGTACAAGGCTGGTTTGTGGCCTGTGTTTAACACAGCGGCCACTTGTTTTCTGAACATTTGTAACGCTGACCTTCCTCTCAGCACCATTCATACAGCACACCAGCCGTCGAAACGGCGATATCACGCTTCAGACCCAAGGGAAATTAAAGGTCGAACACACGGGGTACACAAATCACTCTTAAAGGAGAAAACCATGGCGACGACAACGATACCTATATCTTCGGTTCGAATCAGCCCAGACAATGCAACTATTCTGGCAAATTTAGGACTTCTGGCCGAACTTGCGGGAACGTGGGAGGGTGACGGTTTTAACCTCATCGCGCGACCGGACTTCGTTCAGAATTCCAACCTGTTTCTGCAACTCAACAGCACGCGCGAGACCTTAAAGATTGATCCAATTGGGTCGCCCATCCCCAATCGCGGCTTTGGGCAGCCGGATATCTCATTGGCCGGCTTGACCTACCTGCAGAAGATTCACGATGCGACCACCGGCGGCGCGCTTCACATTGAACCGGGAATATGGATCACACAACCGAACACAACCTATCCTCCCGAGGCGGCGCCGGCCGGGCAACAACTCATCGCCCGCATGGGAAATATTCCCCATGGCAACTCTTTGCTGGCGCAGGGCATTGCCGCGGCTTTTACTGGCGAGCCCGTCCTGTCCGCGGGCGCGGTGGTTTACAACGGATCGCAGTTCCCCTCATTCAACAGCACTCCGTTTCCGGTGCCGTCGCCTCCGGCGCCGCCGGAGCCAGTGTCTGCAGGAATTCTCCAAGCCGCTACCTCGTCGGAAGCGCTGAGCGCGCCCACGCCTCCCGGGCCTCCGGGCTTCACGCAGTATGACCTCTCCGTTACTCCGACTCCGGCCGGCACCCGTACCGATCCAGTGCCGACTGGCATCACGCAGGCGATTGTCAACGACCCCATCCTGCTGCTGCAAAACGTCATCACCCAGCAAAAGGCCAACGGACACAGCTTTTCGGGAGTGGTGCTCAACATTGCGACCCAGGCCCAGATAAGCTTCTTCCAGAAACCCAACGGCCAGAAGGGCGCTGCGACGACGACGGTCAACGTGCCCAATGGCGCGGGCGGGATCGAGAATATCCTCTTCCTCGAAGGCGGCAGTCCTGTGGGATCAGTAGGACCGAACGCCGACACCGCTCTGGTTTACGCCACCTTCTGGATCGAGAAGGTGACGCATCCCACGAAGCCGACGTTTATGCAGCTTCAGTATGCGCAGATGGTGATCCTGGAGTTCGAGATTTTTGCAGCCCTTCCGAAAGTGAATGCAAATATCGGATGGCCGCACATCTCGGTCGCAACCTTGAGAAAGTCATTCAGCTAAACTGGCTGCGCGAAAAACAAAAAAGGCCACGCTCGTACCGGGACGTGGCCTTTATTTATGCCGGTGCTTAGTTGCCGTGCGGTGATTCCTTTTTAGTCTTCTTAATAATAATGTGGGTTGCATTTTCTCCGGGGACGGTCGGGAGAGAATTGAAGCCAAGCTTCGGGAGATTGTTGTGTCGCGGACCGTTCTGGCTTTGCAATTGTCACAATTTCGGTGTGTCCGGGTCACAGACTGATTCGATGCTCTGGGGCATGCTTGCCGCGTCAAAGGTAGATCAAGATCAACGGCTGCGGGCGAGGGCGCCCGCTCTACACTTTATGACCCAATAATTGTTGAAGGGCAAGTACGCGTATCGCCGGCGGCTTCCTCATTATCAGAAGGCCGATAGAGCGCTGTTTGTCACGTTTTTGTTGCGGCTGTCTTGATCCTTTGGCGGAATCGGTTCGGGATATCGTGCTGCGACATTGTCTGCACGATCAGGGAACTAAGGCGATGATTCACGCGGCCGTGGTCATGCCCGACCATGTGCATCTTCTGCTGACTCCGCTTCGCGAATTAGACGGGCACCTTTACAGCTTGGTTGAGATTCTCCAGGGGATTAAATCGGCTTCCGCGCATAGCTTGAACCGGGCGCTGGGGCGGTCGGGACCAGTTTGGGAGGAGGAGTCGTTTGATCACGTTCTGCGCTCGGCCGAGAGCTTCAAGGCAAAAGTGGAATATATTCGGCAGAATCCGGTGCGACGCGGATTGGTGACTCGGCCGGAAGATTATCGGTGGTTGTGGGTTGGATAAGATCAAGAGCAACATCAACGTCAACAGCAGCGGGCGAGGGCGCCCGCTCCACACTTGCTTATCCACACTTGCTTATCCACAGTTGCTTGGAAGCGGAAAAGGCCACGCTCATTTCTGAGTGTGGCCTTTATTTATGCCGGCAATTACCTACTCTCCCACACACTTTCGCGTGCAGTACCATCGGCCCAGCGGGGCTTAACTGCCGTGTTCGGGATGGGAACGGGTGGAACCCCCACGGTAAGATCACCGACAAGTCGGAGCCGTCAGCACTCAGCCGTCAGTAACTCGTACAGCGCTGACTTACTTGGCTGATGCGCGGCAAACTTGATGGTCCCAGATGCATAGGTCCTTCGCTTCGCTCAGGATGACAACCCTATTTGAGATACGAAGCTGGAAATATGAACTGAGAGCTGATTTCAAAGAGCGTGAGGACAAGCCCTCACAACTGAATAGATTGGGTACTGCTAAATCACCTGGCATATCATTTCCGTCGGCGCGCAGTCGTCAGTATTGCTTCTCAGTCATACAGGTTCTTACGACTTACTAACAACGTTGCTAATTCCAGTTCAGGTCTAACTTCAGGTTCTAACTTAGAACTGGGGAACTAGTAACTGAGAACTGACAACTGCTTTTCTGCACCGAGTAAATTTTATGGTCAAGCCGAACGGGCGATTAGTACAGGTAAGCTACACGCGTTACCGCGCTTCAACATCCTGCCTATCAACCAGGTAG
>Ga0182024_10001132_pt1 | contig 69079 bp, 58 predicted proteins | sample P32metaG_FD_120480 | JGI IMG/M metagenome (GOLD analysis project Ga0182024, IMG submission 120480) | Permafrost microbial communities from Stordalen Mire, Sweden - P3-2 metaG (Illumina Assembly) | ecosystem: Environmental > Terrestrial > Soil > Wetlands > Permafrost | place: Sweden: Stordalen...
CGACAAATGCACCGGCACGGTCGGAATGTCCCTCAGCCGCTAACCCATGAAGGACATTCCCCAAATTAGGACACTGCCCAACGCGCCTTCAAATACATTTATAAAAGGATTGTGCGTCCTGCTCAGCCACACGTGAGGAAAGTTGGCGCGTCAGATCACGCTTCTTTCGTTCCCACGCGCAGCTTCACGATGCGGTCGGGCTCGCCGGAGATGGCGCCGTTGTTGTTGGCGCCGCCTTTCTTGATCGCGTCGACATGCTCCATGCCGGCGGTGACCTTGCCGAACACCGTGTACTGACGATCGAGCCACGACGCGTTCGCCAGGCAGATGAAGAACTGGCTGTTGGCGCTGTCGGGATCGCCGGTGCGCGCCATCGAAAGCGTGCCGCGCAGATGCGGCTCGGGCGAGAACTCGGCCTTCAGCCGCGGCAGGCGCGAGCCGCCGGAGCCGGTGCCGGTCGGGTCGCCGGTCTGCGCCATGAAATCGGGAATGACGCGATGGAAGGCGAGCCCGTCATAGAAGCCCTGAACTGCCAGCTCCTTGATGCGCGCGACATGCAGCGGCGCCAGATCGGGGCGGAGCGCGATGGTGACATCGCCGCCTTTGAGCGTGAGCACAAGCGTGTTTTCTGGATCGGCGGTCATGCGGAGGTCCTTTTTGCGAGAGCGCGTTCGGTGAGGAGTTTGGCCACGGACGGCGTCGTGAACGGCGCCACATTGCCGCCCAGCAGGGCAATTTCCTTGACGAGCCTGGAGGCGATGGCCTGGTGGCGCGGATCGGCCATCAGGAACACGGTCTCGATCTCCAGATTGAGCCGCTGGTTCATTCCCACCATCTGGAATTCGTATTCGAAATCGGAAACCGCGCGCAGCCCGCGCACGATGACCGAAGCGCCGACCTGTTCGGCGAACTGCATCAGCAGCGCATCGAACGTCTCCACGCTGATGGTGGCCCGTCCGCTGCCGCCGAGCGGCGCGGTTTCGCTGCGCACCATCTCCACGCGTTCGGCCAGCGTGAACATGGGCGATTTCGACGGATTGGTGGCGACGCCGATGACCAGATGATCGACCAGCTTCACCGCGCGCTGGATGATGTCGAGATGTCCGAGCGTCAGCGGATCGAAGGTGCCCGGATAGAGCCCGACATGGCGTCTGGTCATCTGGTTCTCCCCCTCACTCGCCCGCGTCGGCCGAGGTTTCTTCGATTCGCTCCACCGACACAACGCGCTCGCCCGTCTCGAGACGGAACAGCGTGACGCCCTGGGTCGCACGCCCGGCGATGCGCACGCTGGCCGCGGGGCTGCGGATGGTCTGGCCCTGGTCGGTGATGAGCATGATGTCGTCGGACTCCTCGATCGGGAACGCCGCCACGATCGCGCTGTTCTTGCGCGCCATCGCCATCGCGGCGATGCCCGAGCCGCCGCGGCCCGTGACACGGTATTCGTAGGAGCTGGTGCGCTTGCCGAATCCGTTGGCGGAGACCGCCATCACGAACTGTTCGGCCGCCGCGAGTTCTGCGTAGCGCTGCTGGGTGAGAATGGCCTCTTCGCCCGCTTCTTCCGGCTCGTCGGGACTCTCTTCGACCTCCTCGCCGGTGGCGGCGCGCCGGATCGCGACCGACTGCTTGAGATAGGTGCGCGCTTCGGCAATTTCGTTTCCGACATGGTGCAGGAGCGCGAGGCTCACAACCTCGTCTCCGGCCGCCAGCCTGATTCCGCGCACGCCGGTGGATTCGCGGCCCTTGAAGATGCGCAGATCCGCAAGCGCGAAGCGGATGCACTTGCCGTCCTTCGTCGTCAGCAGCAAATCGTTTTCGTCGGTGCAGGTCTGAACGCCGACGATGCCGTCGTTTTCGTCGAGCTTCATCGCAATTTTGCCGTTCGCCTTCACGTTGACGAAGTCCGACAGTTCGTTACGGCGCACGTCTCCGGATTTCGTGGCGAACACGACGTTGAGCTTCTCCCACTGCGCGTCGTCCTCGGGCAGCGGCAGGACGGTGGTGATGCGTTCGCCGGCCGCGAGCGGCAGAAGATTCACCATCGCCTTGCCGCGGCCCTGGATATGCGCGTCTGGCAGGCGCCAGACCTTGAGCTTGTAGGCCATGCCCGTCGACGAGAAGAACAGCAGCGGCGCATGGGTCGAGGCGACGAAGATGTGCGTCACGAAATCCTCTTCGCGCGTCGCCATACCCGTGCGGCCCTTGCCGCCGCGTCCCTGCACGCGGTACTCGGCGAGCGGCGTGCGTTTGATATAGCCGGCATGGGTGACGGTGACGGCCACGTCCTCGCGCTCGATGAGCGCTTCGTCCTCGATCTCGATTTCCGCGTCGATGAGTTCCGTCCTCCGCGGCGTGGCGAAGTCCCGCTTCACGTCCGCGAGCTCGCCGCGCACGATCGCCAGAACGCGCGGACGGCTGCGCAGAATGTCGAGATAGTCCTTGATCGCTTCGCCGAGCTTCGTCACTTCCTGGGCCAGCTCGTCGCGGCCGAGCGCCGTCAGCCGCTGCAGGCGAATCTCAAGAATGGCCTTGGCCTGCTCCTCGGTGAGCCGGATGGTGTCGTCGGCCTGTATCACATGTCTCGGATCGGCGATCAGCGCCACCAGCGGCCCCACATCCTTTGCTGGCCATGCGCGCTCCATCAACTGAACCTTCGCCGTGGCCGCATCCGGCGCGGCGCGGATCAAGGCAATGACCTCGTCGATATTGGCGACGGCGATGGCAAGCCCGACCAGTACGTGGCCGCGCTCTCGCGCCTTGGCGAGGTCGTACCGCGTGCGGCGCGTGATGACTTCCTCGCGGAAGCGCAGGAAGGCGCCGATGAGGTCCTTCAGGTTCATCAGCTGCGGGCGGCCGCCATTCAGCGCCAGCATGTTGACGTTGAACGTCGTCTGCAGCTGGGAATGGCGATAGAGCTGGTTCAGCACCACGTCCGACGATGCGTCGCGGCGCAGTTCGATCACCACGCGCATGCCGTGGCGGTCGCTCTCGTCGCGCATGTCGGCGATGCCTTCGACCCGTTTGTCGCGCACCAGCTCGGAGATGCGTTCGATCATCGTGGCCTTGTTCACCTGATAGGGAATCTCGGTGACGATGATCGCCTCGCGATCCTTGCGCAGCTCCTCCAGATGAATCTTCGCGCGCATCAGGATCGGCCCGCGCCCGCGGGCCAGCGCGCCGCGCGCCGCCAGTTTGCCGATGATCAGCGCGCCGGTCGGAAAATCCGGTGCCGGCACGATCTCGGTCAGTGCGTCCAGGCTGACCGAGGGATCGTCGAGATAGACGAGGCAGGCGTCGATCACCTCGCCCAGATTGTGCGGCGGCACGTTGGTGGCCATGCCGACCGCGATACCGCTGCCGCCATTGATGAGAAGATTGGGAAAGCGGGCCGGCAGCACCACCGGCTCGCGCTCCGACGCGTCGTAATTGTCCTGGAATTCGACCGTGTTCTTCTCGAGATCCTCGGTCAGTGCGTGGGCGATGCGGGCCCTTCGCACTTCGGTGTAGCGCATGGCGGCCGGCGGATCGCCGTCCACCGAGCCGAAATTCCCCTGCCCGTCGATCAGCGGCACGCGCATGGAAAATTCCTGCGCCATGCGCACCAGCGCGTCGTAAACCGACTGATCGCCATGGGGATGATACTTGCCGATGACGTCGCCCACGACGCGCGCCGATTTGCGGTAGGGCTTGTTCCAGTCGTAGCCGTTCTCGTGCATCGAGAAGAGAATGCGCCGATGCACGGGCTTCAGCCCGTCGCGTGCGTCCGGCAGGGCGCGCGAGACGATGACGCTCATCGCGTAATCGAGGTAGGAGCGCTTCAGCTCGTCCTCGATCGCGATGTGGGTTATGCCTGCGCCTGGCGGACCGCCGACGGTACCGCTGTCACTCAAATTCCGCTCCTCGAAGGCCCGGCCAGGGGTGCTGCATCAGAATGGGATTCGATCGAACTGAATCGCTTGAGATCACTTCCCCCTCCGGCCCTGCGGGTCCCCCACACCGGGGAGGGAAACGCGGCCACGTTGGTCGAATAAAATGGATGTGCAGATATCCCGATGGGGCTCGACGGCAGGCGCAACAATCTAGCACTTCGCGGCGCGAATTTGCCAGCGAAGAATGGCAACGGGACTATTGCGTACGCGGCGGATCGGAACCCGTCAGAACGGGATTTCGTCGTCCATCTCGCTGCGCTCGAAGCTCGTCGCCGGCTCGGTTGCCGTGTTGGCGCGGGCGGGGGTGCCGGCGCCGTCGCCGCGCGTATCGAGCATGACCAGCTCGCCACGGAAGCGCTGCATCACCACCTCCGTCGAGTATTTCTCGACGCCGTCCTTGTCGGTGTATTTGCGCGTCTGCAGCTGGCCTTCGATATAGACCTTGGACCCTTTGCGCAGATATTGCTCTGCCACCTTGGTCAAATGTTCGTTGAAGATCACGACCCGGTGCCATTCCGTCTTTTCCTTGCGCTCGCCGGTCGCCTTGTCGCGCCAGCTCTCCGAGGTCGCGAGGGAAAAATTGACGATTGCATCCCCCGCGGTGGTGCGCCGGACTTCCGGATCGCGCCCGAGATTGCCCACGAGGATCACCTTGTTCACGCTGCCAGCCATCCGCTTTCTCCGCTTTTCAGGTTCGTTGACGTTACCCGTCGCGCCCGCACCCGCGCCATCGCGCGGCTCCCGCCGGCTGTGGACAAGACGATCCGCCCGCTTAACACAGTTCCTGTTTTGTTCCAAGAACAATCCGCCGCCAACAGTTCGGCGAGTTCAGGCACTAGAAAGCCGTCTCCATCAGGGGCGTTAGCTGGCGGGCGCCCCAGACGCTCAGATGGTGCTCGTCGCGGTAAAGAGGGATGCCGTCGAGCGCGACGATGCAGGTTCCGCTCGCACAGAGAGTGCGGTGCGGATAGAGGACCGTGACGCCCAGGCGTTCTCGAAGATCGCCGAAGGTGTGAAGCACGAAGTCCTGGCGCTGGAGATAGACGTCCAGGCCCGGATCCACCGCGTCGGTGTCCTCCGCGAGCGCCCGGCGCGCGAGGACGGCGGGCACCGGCCAGCCAATCTCTGGAATCGCGGCGACGATCACCACCTTCTTTCCCTCGTTCCGCAGCGTTTCGACGGTGCGTTCGATCCCGTGCAGAAAAACCGCATGATTGTCGCGAGGTGCGGCAGCGGTGCCGGCGTCGTCGCGCAGCGTTACGTGTCCCTTCGGTTCATAGCCATAGGGCGAGCCCTCCGCGTATTTGGCCCAGCGCGATGCGAGAATGACCTCCGTGATGTCGGGCCGCGCCGCCAGCGCCGCCACCGCGTCATTGAAGGCGCGGCAGTTCCGCATCGGCGTGATGACGCCGAGAAGCGGCGGACAGGCTTCGCCTCCGGCGAACAGACCCGCGCGACCCGCCCGCGCGGCTGCTCTCGCCACGGCCGGCAGAATCGCGTCCGCGTGGGAATCGCCCCACAACAGGAAGCTCGGCGCCGCCGCCGCGCCGATGCGGCAGAGCCGTCCAGCGCGCACATCCGCGGCCGTCAGTCCGAAGCACCTTGCGATGCGCGGCTCGTGGTCGTCCTGCTCGTCCAGGATACGCCGAAGCGAAGGGCTCAGGCGTTGCGGCAACCCGTCTGTCGACGCGGCGAAGGAAGCAGATGCGGCGGTCAGTGCGGCGGCGATGGCGGCGGCGCCAAACGCGGCGCGGCGCGGGCGTGCGGGCGACGGTCTCCGGAATGGCTGTTCCACATATCGCCAGGAAAGCACGGCCAACAGGAACGACAGCGCGATCAGCGCGGCGCTGGCCGCGCCGGTGGGTTCGCGGAAGGCGATGTAGGTCGCGAAGACAAAGACCGGCCAGTGCCATAGATAGAGCGAATACGAGATGAGCCCCACGAAGACGAGCGGGCGCGCGGCGAGCAGCCTTCCCGTCGCCGTGCATTCCGGACGGGCCGCGTGGACGACAAGCGCGGCACCGAGGCAGGGCGCCAGCGCCCACGGGCCGGGGAACGGCATTTGCGGCGTAAAGGTGAAAACCGCACTCGCGATCAGGAGAAGGCCGAGCGCGGCCAGCGCATCCGACAAGAAGGGAGACTTGATCGCCGGCACGGCGTTCAGTCCGAGTAGCGCGCCCAGCATCAATTCCCAGGCGCGCGCCGGCAGCAAATAAAATGTCGCGACCTTCGCCGCGGCGACGCCCCAGTCGCTGAGCGCGAAGGACGCGAAAAACACGCAGGAGATCGCGGCGATGCGCCGCTTCGGCGAAGTGCCGCGCAGCAGCAGAAGCAGGGCGGGGAAGAGAAGATAGAACTGCTCCTCCACCGCGATCGACCACAGATGCAGCAGCGGCTTCTGGTTGGCGAGCGCGTCGAAATAGCCGGCTTCGCGCCAGAACTCGAAATTGGCCGCAAACAGCGCCGTGGCGAAGAGAGCCCGCGCATAGCGCACCAGATCGACGGGGAAGAAAAAGACCAGTGCGGCCAGCGACACCGCCGCCAGCATCGCAAACAGCGCCGGGAAGATGCGCCGCACGCGCCGCTCGTAGAAGCGCGCGAGCGAGAAGGAGCCGCGCTCCATTTCGCCCTGGATAAGCGAGGTGATAAGATAGCCCGAGATGACGAAGAACACGTCGACGCCCACGAAGCCGCCACCGAAGCCCGCCACGCGATAGTGGAAGAGCACGACGGGCACGACCGCGAGCGCCCGCAGCCCGTCGATCTCTGGCCGGTAAGCGGGGCGCGCTTTCCGAAATTTTGCCGGTTCGGCCCGCGGAACTGAGCGCATCACCCTCGCGTCCCCCTGGAAGCCAGGGCATTTGCAAACCTCTTCAACCGCCATGCTCCGTCAATAATTTCATCGGCCAATAGGGGAGCCGAAAACCGAAGCGCCGCAACGTTTTCCCCTCCCCGCATTCTTTCCTCACTGCGCGGTCGTTTATCGTTTTTCGCCGAGCAACGCTTCAACAATGTTGGCCATCGCGAAACACACGTCCCCTCCGGCGCGTCCCGCGCAACCTCCCCCACACATGGGGAGGGCATCTACACATATCCGCACGGGAATTAGCCGTTCTGCCTGGTTTTTTTTCACCTCCCGCTTGCGGGGAGGTCGAAATTTGCGAGCGCCCTTCGCGCGAGGAAATTTCGGGTGGGGGTTTGGGCGGCGACACCGCACCCCCACCCGAAAAACGCTTGCGCCGTGGCTCGCGTCGAGTTCCTGCGGGCGAACGCGTTTTTCGACCTCCCCGCAAGCGGGAGGTGGCGAAAGGCACTGCGAAACACGTCATTTGAGCTGCTGAGATGTGTAGATGCTTTAGCCACACATGGGGCAGGACAACAATGGGCACAGGAAAGCAATCGGGGCAGGAAAACAAAGCGAAACGGGTTGCGCGGCGGGGGAGTTCTACCTATGTTCCGGTAGGGAATCGGCCTCGCGGACCTTCTTCGCAACGCCCAGTTCCCATTCCATTTTTCCCTGGGCGAACGGCCAACTGGCGGCATCGCCGCTGCCAGGCCGCTACGGCCGCGAATGGGTCCGCCGGGTGTCGGGATCGAATGCCATGCTGAAGAACATCTCCATCCGCGGCGCCCGCGAGCACAATCTGAAGAATGTCGACGTCGACATTCCGCGCGACACGCTGACGGTGATGACTGGCCTGTCCGGCTCGGGCAAATCCTCGCTCGCCTTCGACACCATCTACGCCGAGGGTCAGCGGCGCTACGTCGAAAGCCTCTCGGCCTATGCGCGCCAGTTCCTCGAACTGATGCAGAAGCCCGATGTCGACCATATCGAGGGCCTCTCGCCGGCCATTGCCATCGAGCAGAAGACGACCTCGCGCAATCCGCGCTCGACGGTCGGCACGGTCACCGAGATCTACGATTATCTGCGACTGCTGTTCGCGCGGGTGGGCGTACCCTATTCCCCGGCGACGGGGTTGCCGATCGAGAGCCAGACCGTCAGCCAGATGGCGGATCGCATCCTGACGCTGGAAGAGGGCACGCGGCTGTTCCTGCTCGCGCCCATTGTGCGCGGCCGCAAGGGCGAATACCGCAAGGAACTTGCCGAACTCCAGAAGAAGGGCTTCCAGCGCGTCAAGATCGACGGAAAATATTATGAGCTCGGCCAGGCGCCCGCACTCGACAAGAAGGTCAAGCACGACATTGAAATCGTGGTGGACCGCATCGTGGTGCGCCCCGACATCGGCAACCGGCTTCCCGATTCGATCGAGACCGCGCTCAATCTCGCCGAGGGATTGCTGATCGCGGAATTCGCCGATCCCAACGAGAAGGGCGAGCCGAAGCGGCTCCTGATGTCGTCGAAATTCGCCTGTCCCGTCTCGGGCTTCACCATTCCCGAGATCGAGCCGCGTCTCTTCTCGTTCAACAATCCGCACGGCGCCTGCCCGGCCTGCGACGGCCTCGGCACGCAGCTCTATTTCGACGCCGCGCTGATCGTGCCCGACGCCGGTGTGACCCTGCGCAAGGGCGCCGTCGCGCCGTGGTCCAAATCCTCCTCGCCCTATTATCTGCAGACGCTGGAAGCGCTGGCGCGCCACTACAAATTTTCGCTGAACGAGCCCTGGGAAGACCTGCCCAAACGCGTGCGCGAAATCATCCTGAACGGTTCGGGCGAGGACGAGATCAAGTTCACCTATGACGACGGGATGCGGCGCTACGACACGAAGAAGACCTTCGAAGGCGTCATCCCCAACATGCAGCGCCGCTTCAAGGAGACGGACTCGTCGTGGATCCGCGAGGAGCTCGAGCGCTACCAGGATTCGAGCCCCTGCGAAGTCTGCCTCGGCTACCGGCTCAAGCCCGAAGCGCTCGCGGTCAAGATCGCGGGCTGCCATATCGGCGAGGTCTGCGCGCAATCGATCCGTCAGGCGGATGTCTGGTTCCGCGATCTCGAGCCGCATCTCACGCGCCAGCAGCAGGAGATCGCCGCGCGGATTCTCAAGGAGATCCGCGCGCGCCTGAAATTCCTCAACAATGTTGGGCTCGACTATCTCTCGCTGTCGCGCCCGTCGGGCACGCTTTCGGGCGGCGAGAGCCAGCGCATCCGGCTGGCCTCGCAGATCGGCTCGGGACTGACGGGCGTGCTCTATGTGCTCGACGAGCCTTCGATCGGATTGCACCAGCGCGACAACGCGAAACTCCTCGAATCGTTGAAAGGCCTGCGCGATCTCGGCAACACGGTGATCGTGGTCGAGCATGACGAGGAAGCCATCCGCACCGCCGACCATGTTATCGACATGGGTCCGGGCGCCGGCATTCATGGCGGCGAGATCGTGGCCGAGGGCACGCCCGCCGACATCATGCGGGCCCCCGGAAGCCTGACCGGCCGCTATCTGGTCGGGCTGGAGCAGATCGCCACCCCCGCCCGCCGGCGCAAACCCGCCCATGACCGCTGGCTCAAGGTGGCGGGCGCGCGCGCCAACAATCTCAAGAACCTTACCGCCGCCATTCCGCTCGGAACCTTCACCTGCGTCACCGGCGTTTCGGGCGGAGGCAAGTCCACTCTCATGATCGAGACGCTCTACAAGGCCGCGGCGCGCCGGCTCAACGGCGCGCGCGAGCACCCCGCTGCGCACGACCGCATCGAGGGTCTCGAATTCCTCGACAAGGTGATCGACATCGACCAGTCGCCGATCGGGCGCACGCCGCGCTCCAATCCGGCCACCTACACTGGCGCCTTCACCCCCATCCGCGACTGGTTCGCCGAGCTGCCGGAATCGAAGGCACGCGGCTATGCGCCGGGGCGCTTCTCCTTCAACGTGAAGGGCGGGCGCTGCGAAGCCTGTCAGGGCGACGGCGTCATCCAGATCGAGATGCACTTCCTGCCGGATGTCTACGTCCAGTGCGACGTCTGCAGCGGCAAGCGCTACAACCGCGAGACGCTGGAGGTGAAGTTCCGCGACTATTCCATCGCCGACGTGCTCGACATGACGGTGGAGGCGGGCGCGCAATTGTTCCGCGCCGTGCCCGCGATCCGCGAGAAGCTGGATACTCTGGCCCGGGTCGGCCTCGGCTACATCAAGATCGGTCAGCAGGCGACCACGCTTTCGGGCGGCGAGGCGCAACGGGTAAAGCTCTCCAAGGAACTGTCGCGCCGCGCCACCGGCCGCACGCTCTATTTCCTCGACGAGCCGACCACGGGCCTGCATTTCCACGACGTGAAGAAGCTGCTCGACGTGCTCCACGAGCTCGTCGACAGCGGCAACACGGTGGTGGTGATCGAGCACAATCTGGAAGTGATCAAGACCGCCGACTGGATCATCGATCTCGGCCCCGAGGGCGGCGACGGCGGCGGCGAAATCGTGGCCGCCGGCACGCCGGAAGAGGTGGCGAAGGTGGCGCGCTCGTATACGGGGCAGTACCTGAAGTCGCTCCTCAAACGCCGCGCACTTCCGGTAAGCGGTCGGGCGGCGGAGTAACGTTCGATAACTACAGGTCAGGGAAACTCTGGAATCCCCTCTCGCCCTTCTTCAGGGGGAGAGGGTTAGGGTGAGGGTGAGGGGGCTGTGGTCACAGAAAGAACATCGAAGAAGCGCAAGAACCGCGCACCGCTGCGAACGTACGCGAAGACGATGCGCCACGTTCCCACCCAGGCGGAAAAGAAGTTCTGGTGGATGGTGCGCGACCGCCGGCTTGGTGGCTACAAGTTCAAGCGGCAGCATCTGATCGGGCGTTACATCGCTGACTTCGTGTCCATCGAAGGAAAGCTCATCGTCGAACTGGACGGGGGACAACACGCCGAGCAGCGAGAATATGATGCGGAGCGCGACGCGTTTTTCGAATCGCATGGCTTTCGAGTCGTTCGGTACTGGAATGCCGAGTTCTTGAAGAACCAGGAGGCAGTAGCGAATCAACTCCTCCGATTGCTCGGCGGTGGAAAGCCCCCCTCACCCCAACCCTCTCCCCCGCTTCGCGGAGGCGAGGGCGAAGTGGACGCGGCTATCGAGGCCATCAAATCGCTGCAAGAGCGGACGGGAAAGATCTCCGTCGAGGAGATTCTGTCCTCCCGACACGAAGGTCACAAATATTGAAAACGTAGCGTCGAGCAGCTCGACAGCGGAGCGCCCCCCTCACCCCAGCCCTCTCCCCCGGAGGGGGAGAGGGAGTAGTATGAAACGTCAGATGGCCTGTAAGCCGGGTTCTGTCCTCCGCTTGCGCGGAGGGATGACCATTCCTCTGGGACGTCCGTCGCCGGACGCCTCGCGCGACCTACCCGGACGGCAGCCCGGAAACGGGCTATTGCGCCGCCCCTATTTGGTCTTGCTCCCGGTGGGGCTTGCCGTGCCGCGTCCGTTGCCGTCCGCGCGGTGCGCTCTTGCCGCACCGTTTCACCCTTGCCGCAGCCGAAGCTGCTCGGCGGTTTGTTTTCTGTGGCGCTGTCCCTGGGGTCACCCCCGCCGGACGTTATCCGGCACCGTGTCTCCGTGGAGCCCGGACTTTCCTCCAGTTGCCGAAGCAACCAGCGGCCATCCGGCCATCTGACGCGGAAGAGATGTAGCACAGCAGGCGGCGCGCGGCGAGTGCGCGGCTCATGGCGTTCTATTTTTGCGGAACCGGGTCCGAGAAATTACGCGAGGGCCATATCGACGGCGGCGAGGGCGTGGAGTTCTGCGGTGTCGAACAGGGGAATGTCGGATTCGCCGGGCGCCACCAGAAGGGAAAGCTCGGTACAGCCGAGAATGACGCCCTGGGCGCCGCGGGCGGCCAGCCTGGCAATCGCTGCGCGCAGGAACTGCCGCGAGGAATCGAGAAACTTTCCCCGCGACAATTCTTCATAGATGAGGCGGTGGGTTTCCTGCGCGTCCTCCTCGACGGGCGCGACGATCGAGATGTTATGGTCGCGTGCGAGCGGCGCGCGGAGAAAGTCGGCCTCCATCGTGTATCTGGTGCCGAGCACGCCGACCCGCGTAAGTCCTCTCGCCGCGATGGCCGCACCCAGCGGCGTCGCAATGTGGAGGAGCGGTAGGCGGGCGGCTTCCTCCACCGCCTCGGCCAGGATGTGCATGGTGTTGCAGCAGATGATCAGGAAGTCGGCGCCGCCGCCCGCCAGCACGCACGCCGCGCCCGCCATGCGCTTCGCCGCGCCTTCCCAATCGCCCGCGGCCTGCAGCATCTCGATCTCGGCCATATCGAAGGACCACAGCAGCGCCTTTGCGGAATGCACGCCACCCAGCCGCCGCTGCACTTCCCGGTTGAGGATGCGGTAGTAGATGGCGGTGGATTCCCAGCTCATGCCGCCGATCATGCCGATCGTCTTCACGGGCGCGTCCTTCCGTTTGTTGTTTCGCAGAGCGGCAGAAGCGCCGAGAGGCGGCGTTCCGTTTCCGCGTCCACGATGCCGTCGATTTTTTCGGGGCGGAAATGGCGCTGGAACGCCGTGACGATGGTGGCGAGCGGGATGTCCACCTCCGGCGCCACGCCATAACCGAATTGGGCGAGGGCAGCGGCGAAAGCCTCTTTTCCTCCCCCGCTTGCGGGGGAGGCCGGGGAGTGGGAAGGAAAAACGCCGATGCCGTTTTCGGCCAGTTCCCTCCAGGGAAACAGTTCTCCCGGATCGGTCTTGCGGGCGGGCGCGACGTCGGAATGGCCGAGAACGCGATGGCGTGGGATCGGGTGGCGGAGAAGTATCCCGTGCGCCAGCTCGATGAGCGCTGCGATCTGCGCTTCGGCAAAGGGAATATAGCCGAATTCGTGCCCGGGATTGACCAGCTCGATCCCGATCGAGCGGCCGTTCACGTCCCGCTCGCCAGCCCAGTACGACACGCCGGCATGCCGGGCGCGGCGCGCCTCGTCGACATGGCGATAGACCGTGCCGTCGCGGTCGATCGTGTAGTGGGCGGAGACTTTCGCCGCGGGATCGCACAGCCGCGCCAGGGCTTCCTCCGCGTTGCGCATGCCCGTGTAGTGCAGAACGAGTATGTCGATGTGCGCGTTTTCCGGCCGCGCGTCAAAATTGGGCGAAGGGCGTTCGACGATTCGCATCACGAGAGCGGCCGCCGCTCCTCCATGACGCGGTCGTAGGCCGCGTTGATGGCGGCGAGCTTGTCGTTGGCGAGGCGGATGAACTCTTCGGGGACGCCGCGCGCCATCAGGCTGTCGGGATGATTCTCGCGTACCAGCAGTCGATAGGTGCGCTTGATCTCGTCCTCGCTCGCGCCATGATCGACGCCAAGCACCACATAGGGATCGGCCTGGTCCGGCTCGACATGGGACGCGCGTATGCGGCGGAACTCGTCGGGCGAGAAACCGAAAATCTCCGCCACGCGCTCCAGGAACTGCAACTCGGCGGGATGGAGCGTGCCGTCAGCCTTGGCGATTTCGAACAGCCCGTCGAGAATGTCTTCCAGCATGGCGGGATTGCCGCGGAAGAGGCGCGCGATCTGGCCCGCATAGGCCTCGTATCCGGCAGTGTCCTGCCGCGCCAGATCGAAGATGCGCCGGACATTGGCCTCTTCGGAGGGCGGAACGCGAAAGATGCGCCCGAAGGCCTCGATCTCGTCGCGCGTGACATACCCGTCCGCCTTGGCCATCTTGGCGCCAAGCGCGATGATCGCGATGGTGAAGACGATCCCGGGCTCGCCGCTCCCGTCGGCGCCCGACTGCGCATCCCGATCGAAGAGCATGTGGCCCGCAAAGGCGCCGGCAAGCGCCCCGATCGGTCCGCCGCCGAGCAGAAATCCCGCGGCGGCGCCGCCCAGTTTGCCCCAGATAGACATGAACGAAACCATTAAGCCACTCTTCCATTCAATGCGATGGGAGCGGGCCGCTTTTGCCGCGAGGAACTGCTATGACAAGCGCAGGCTGGCGTTTCTACATCGATCGCGGCGGCACCTTTACCGATGTCGTGGCGCAGTCGCCCGCGGGCACTCTCGCAAGCCTCAAGCTGCTGTCGGAAGACGCGCATCATGACGATGCCGCTCTCGAAGGCATCCGCCGTTTTCTAGAGCTTCCGACCAACGCCTCCATTCCGCCCGCGCTGCTGACCGAGATCCGCGTCGGCACGACGGTGGCGACCAATGCGCTGCTCGAACGCCGCGGCGAACGCGTTCTTCTCGTCACCACGCGCGGATTCCGGGGCCAGCTGCGCATCGGATATCAGAACCGGCCGAAGCTCTTCGCGCTGCGGGTCGAGCTGCCGCCACCGCTCTACGATGGCGTCGTGGAGGCGCATGAGCGGGTAACCGCCGAGGGCGACGTGCTGCATGCGCTCGACGAGGCGGCGCTGGCGCGCGATCTGGCCGCGGCGCGCGAGGATGGCTTTGCCGCCTGCGCGATCGTGTTCCTGCACGGCTACCTCGCGCCCGCACATGAGCGGCGCGCGGCAGAGATCGCGAGAGGTCTCGGTTTCACGCAAGTCTCGTCCAGTCACCAGACCGTGCCGCTGATGAAATATGTCAGCCGCGGCGATACCACGGTCGCCGACGCCTATCTTTCGCCCGTGCTCGGCCGCTACGCCCGGCGCATCGCCGAGAAGACCGGTGCGGGGAATCAAGGTCCGCGTCTTTTCTTCATGATGTCCAACGGGGGGCTCGCGGCTGCGGAGGCTTTCCACGGCAAGGACGCGGTGCTGTCGGGGCCTGCGGGCGGCGTGGTCGGCATGGCCGAGACGGCGCGCGCGGCCGGCTTCGGCCAGGTGATCGGCTTCGACATGGGGGGCACGTCGACCGATGTCTCGCGCTTCGACGGACTCTACGAACGCAACCACGAGACGGAGATTTCCGGCGTGCGCCTGCGCGTGCCCATGATGGCGATTCACACCATCGCGGCCGGGGGAGGCTCGATCCTGCACTATGACGGCGCGCGGTTTCGCGTGGGCCCGGATTCGGCGGGCGCCAATCCTGGACCGATGAGCTATCGCGGCGGGGGCCCGCTGACTCTGACAGACGCCAATGTGCTGCTGGGCAAGCTGCGGCCTGAAGATTTTCCGTGCATCTTTGGCGCGGGACGCGATCGGCCGCTCGACGAGGCGAGCGTGCGCGAGGCCTTCGCGGGGCTCGCGCGCGACACGGGCCGGACGGCGGAAGACGTGGCCGACGGATTCATCCGCATCGCGATCGAGAACATGGCCAATGCGATCAAGCGCATTTCGGTGGCGCGGGGTTACGACGCGCGCGACTACACGCTTGCCTCCTTCGGCGGGGCGGCGGGGCAGCACGCCTGCCTCGTCGCCGATGCGCTCGGGATCCCGCGCATCTTCATCCATCCCTTCTCGGGCGTTCTTTCCGCCTATGGGATGCGGCTCGCGGCGCTCCGCGCCTTCCGTCAACGCGCGGTCGGCCACGCGCTCGATGGCGCGCTGGCGGAGCGCCTCGCGACGAGCGCGAAGGAGCTTGCGGGCGAAGCGGCCATGGAAGTGATCGCGCAGGGGGGAAGCCATGTCGCGACGCGGGCCACGGCGGATATCCGCTATGCGGGCAGCGACACCACGCTCGCCGTTCCGCTCGCCGGCGCCGCGGAGATGGCGCGCGATTTCGCGTCAGCCCATGCGCGGCAGTTCGGCTTCGGATTCGAAGACAAGTCGCTGCTCGTCGAATCGATCGAGATCGAAGCCTGCAGCCAGGAAGCAATCGGCGAGGGGCAGGGGGCGGCGCCGACCGATGCAGTGCCGTCTCCGTCTGCTTCCGGCACGGCGCGGTACTACTCGCAGGGCGCGTGGCGCGACGGCGGCATGTTTCAGGTCGGCGCCCTCGAAGCCGGCACCGTCACCGAAGGGCCGGCGCTACTCATCGAGCCGCATCAGACAATCGTCATTGAACCGGGCTGGCGGGCGGAAATCACTCCCGCGCGCGCGGTCGTGCTTACGCGCGCGATAAAGACAGCGGCGCCGAAGCGGGCAGACACCGCCGTCGATCCCGTCCTGCTCGAGCTGTTCGCCAATCTGTTCATGGCGATCGCAGAAGAAATGGGCGCCACCCTGCAGAACACGGCCTCGTCCGTGAACATCAAGGAGCGGCTCGACTTCTCCTGCGCGGTCTTCGATGCCGACGGAAATCTGGTTGCCAATGCGCCGCACATGCCGGTGCATCTGGGATCGATGGGCGACAGCGTCGCCTCCGTCATCGCGCGCTTCGGCACCGGCATCGCCGAAGGCGACATGTTCGCCACCAACGCGCCCTATGACGGCGGCACCCATCTTCCCGATGTGACGTTGGTCGCGCCGGTGTTTGTCGGCGGCGAACGACGCTTCTTCGTTGCCGCGCGCGGGCACCATGCCGACATCGGCGGCATCTCTCCAGGCTCCATGCCGCCCTTCTCGTGCCACATCCGCGAGGAAGGCGCGCTGTTCGACGGCCTCCGCATGGTCCGCGCCGGACATTTCGACGAAGCAGCGGTGCGCGAAATTTTGCTGGCGGGCGAGCATCCCGCGCGCAATCCCGTCCAGAACATCGCCGATCTGAAAGCGCAGGCCGCGTCCTGCGCGCGTGGGATTTCCGAGCTTCGGCGTGCGTCGGAGCACCATGGCGCGGAGACGGTAACCGCTTACATGAACCATCTGCAGGACAATGCGGAAGAATCGGTGCGGCGCGTCATCGGCGCGCTTGGCGGCGGCGCGTTCACGCTGCCGATGGACGGAGGATTGGAGATACGGGTGTCGGTCGCGGTCGACCGTGCCGAACGCAGCGCCCGCATCGATTTCGCAGGCACCTCGCCGCAGACCGATAGCAATCTGAACGCGCCGCGCGCCGTGACAAAGGCGGCGGTGCTTTATGTCTTCCGCTGCCTCGTCGCCGACGACATTCCGCTCAACGCCGGCTGCCTCAAGCCGCTCGAGATCGTCGTGCCCGAAGCCTCGTTGCTCAATCCGCGCTTTCCGGCGGCGGTCGCCGGCGGCAACGTGGAAACAAGCCAGGCCGTGGTCGATGCATTGTTCGGCGCGCTGGGCGTGATGGCGGCGGCACAGGGCACGATGAACAATCTCACTTTCGGCAATTCACGTCATCAATACTACGAGACGATCTGCGGCGGCACCGGCGCGGGTGCGGAGTTCGACGGCGCCTCGGCGGTGCATTCCCACATGACAAATTCGCGGCTGACGGATCCGGAAGTTCTCGAGACGCGCTATCCGGTGCTGCTCGACGAATTCTCCATCCGCCACGGTTCGGGCGGCCGGGGCAGACACCATGGCGGCGATGGCGTGCTTCGCCGCATCCGGTTCCGCGAGCGCATGACGGCGGCGATCCTCTCCACCAGGCGCGAGACCGAACCGTTCGGGCTTCAAGGGGGCGAGCCGGGCCTTCCCGGCGCCAACCTGCTGATCCGCGCCGGCGGCGAGACCATCGCGCTCAAGGGCCGCGACGAGATCGCGGTAGAACCCGGCGACCAGATCGTCATCGCCACCCCCGGCGGCGGCGGGTTTGGAAGGGCGGAGAAGTGAAGGATGGCGGGGCGCGCGGGATCCACGCTTCCAACTTCGAGTATTTTCAGATGAGTTCGCAAGGTCCACCACCCTTACATCATGGTGGCGGAACCGGAGGCGGACTGGCGAGGATGGCGGCGAATGTTACTCCGGGGCGCGGGGAGGTTCGCTCGGCGGATCGCGCCGCTTGGTGTGAGAAACCGCCGACATGATCCCCAGACCAACCATGACAAGCGCGCCGACGACAATCCAGGTGTGCGGCACGTGGAGCAGATAGGCGCCGTAAATCAATCCGCCCAGCAGAACGACGAAGCCACCGACGTAAAGCATGAAAGCTGACATTCTGCGGCCTATAAAGAGTCAAATGATATAACTGTTGTCGACAGTCTTTCGTTCCGCGCCTGGGCTGTTGATACCCCCTCCGCCGCCGAGTTCATCCTCGGGCCGGCCTGCCGCCGGACCTGCGCCGGCCCCCCTTCGCACGCGTGTTTGATGCGGAGCAATAACAAAGAAACCTGGTCTACTTTGGTGGGCTCCTTCGGAATTCACTCCGCCTATTGTCAGCCGCGCGCGTCCAGCATCCGTTCGAGAGTCGCGAGTTCGTCGGCTTCGCGGGCGGGCTTGTCCCAGCGGATGCGGCTGATGCGGGGGAAGCGCATGGCGATTCCGGATTTGTGACGCGTGGAGCGCTGCAATCCCTCGAAGGCGACTTCGAGCACCAGGCCGAAATCCCTGTCGGCGCGCACCGCCCTGACCGGGCCGAAGCGCTCGACCGTGTTGTTGCGGACGAATTTGTCGAGTTCCTTCAGCTCTTCGTCCGTGAAGCCGAAATAGGCCTTGCCGACCGGCGTGAGCGCGCGCGCGCCGTTTTCGCCCTCGCGCCAGACGCCGAAGGTGTAGTCGGAATAGAAGCTCGAACGCTTGCCGTGACCGCGCTGCGCATACATGAGCACGGCGTCGATCAGATGCGGGTCGCGCTTCCATTTGAACCACGGCCCTTTCGGCCGTCCCGCTTCGTAGATGGAATCCCAGCGCTTCAGCATCAATCCTTCCGCAAGCGCCGGATCTCCCGGCGGCGGAGCGGCGCGGATGGCGGCGAGCGCCGGCCAGGTCTCGAAGGCGATGAGCGGCGAGAGATCCAGCCGCGCGTTCTTTGCGCGTGCGACGAAATTTTCCAGGCGGACGCGCCGCTCGCGGAATGGCAGCGTGCGCAGATCGGTTTCGCCGTCGAGCAGCAGATCGTAGGCCCGGATGGCGGCGGGATGGCTGGCAATCGACTTCGCGTCTGGCGTCTTGCGGTTGAGTCGCTGCTGCAGATCGGCGAAGGAGGCGAGGGCGCCGTTGCGCACGACCAGCAACTCGCCGTCGATCACGCCGTCCGGACCGAGTGCTGCGATCACATCGGGAAAGGCGCGCGCGATGTCGTCGCCGGTGCGGCTGAAGAGGCGCTTCACGCCGCCTTCGCTCACTGCCTGCACGCGGATGCCGTCCCATTTCCACTCGGCGGCGTAGTCGCGCGCGTCGTATCTGGCCAGGTCGACGGCTTCGTCGAGCGCCTGGGCGAGCATGACGGGCCGGAAGCGGCCCGGCGCTACGCGCGACGGCTTCTCGCTGCGCCCTTCGAGCCAGGCAAACAAATCTTCATACGGAGGATGCTGGCCGTGCCAGATTTCCTCGATTTCGCCGACATCGATTCCACCCAGCGCCGCGAGGGCCTGCTTGGCAAGCCGCGCCGACACGCCGACGCGCAGACCGCCCGTGACAAGCTTGAGCAGCGCCCAGCGGCCGTCCGAATCGAGCGCGTCGAGCCAGTTCTCGAGCAGCCGCTGCACGTCGTGGCGGAGCGCGCCCTGCAGCGTGTCGACGACTTCGGACAGTTCAGGCTCGCTTGCGTTGCTGCCCATTTGGGCGGGCCAGACGAGCGCCACGGTTTCCGCAAGGTCGCCCACATAGTCGTAGGAGAGTGCGAACAATTGCGCGTCCATGCGCGATTCGATCGCCTTGCGGATAAGGGCCGGTTTCGCCACGTGGAAGCTGAGCGCGCCGGTCAGCGCGGCGAGCGCCCAACCGCGCTCGGGATCGCGCGTGTCGCGGAAATAATCGCGCATCAGCGTCAGCTTGGTGTTGCGCCCCGGCGTAAAGGCGAGGCGGTCGAGCAGCCGCGAGAAGGCGCGCATCTATTCGCCTTCCTCTTCGCCATAGCCGACCAGCGAAAGCGCGCGCGCCGTCACACCGTTCAGCGATGCCCAGCGCAGCAAGGCTTCCTCCTCGCCATGGGTGAGCCACACTTCCTCGGGATGAAGCTCGAGGAATGTTTCGGTGAGCTCGTTCCAGTCCGCGTGGTCGGAAATGACGAGCGGCAATTCCACATGCCTCTGGCGCGCACGCGCCCGAACGCGCATCCAGCCCGAGGCGAATACCGGCAGCGGATCGGCGAAGCGGCGCGACCAGCGGTCGGCGATCGCGTCCGGCGGTGCGAGCACGATCGCGCCGGCGAACCGGTCGCCCGTTTCGGTGGTCGCGGGCGCGAGCGGACCGAGGGCCACTCCGTGCGCCTGGTAGAGCGCGTTAAGCGTGGCCAGAGCGCCATGGACGAAGACGGTGCGGTCGTAACCCGCTTCGCGCAGCAGGCAGAGGATGCGTTGCGCCTTGCCGAGCGCGTAGGCGCCGACGAGATGGGCGCGCTCCGGAAACTGCGCCACGGATTGGAGCAGCCTGGCAATCTCGCCGCCATCGTGGGGATGACGGAACACCGGCAGGCCAAAAGTCGCTTCCGAGACGAAAACGTCGCAAGGCACCGGCTCAAACGGCGCGCAGGTGGGATCGCGGCGGCGTTTGTAGTCCCCGGAGACGATTGCGGTCAGGCCCTTCCAGCGGAGCACGATCTGCGCGGAACCGAGCACATGACCCGCAGGCACCAGAGTGATCTCAACGCCATTGCGGGAGATGGTCTCGCCGTAGCGCACCGGCTGCGCGGCCGCGGCAAAGTCCTCGCCATAGCGCGCCGCCATGATGGCCAGCGTCTCGCGCGTGGCCAGCACCGCGCCATGACCCGGCCGCGCGTGATCGCCATGGCCATGCGTGATGACGGCGTAGGGCATCGGCCGCACCGGATCGATCGTGAAATCGCCCGGGAGGCAACACAGGCCGCTCGGCGCCGGGCGAAGAAGGTCCGAACCTTTCGTCATCGCCGATAGTCTTCCTGAGTTTGGCAATTTTCATCATCACGCCGGACGAAACTCGTCGCGGCATAGTCCAACTGTTCTGTTGCCATTCGACATCCTCCAGTATCGGGTTTCAGTTGTCGAAAGGGTTTTGGTGCCCGGTGGGTGCACGAACAGGCTGCGCAACCCTGCAAAATGGTTTAGAACTCGCGGGTTCTCGCCGATCTGCTCCGGAGATTCCCCTCATGACCGTTTCCGTCCGCCTTGGCCTTCTTGCAGTCTGCCTCGCCTCCGGCGCGGCGCTCGCCGCTTCGCTTCCGCCGCCGCCTGCGACGCCCGCCGGCACCACTATGGACATGATCCAGGGTGTGCGGGTCGCCGATCCGTATCGCTGGCTGGAAGATCCGGCCGATGCGCGGGTGAAGGCCTGGAGCGATGCGCAGAATATGCGCACGCGAGCCTATCTCGACGCGTTGCCCGACGAGGCCTCGATCAAAGCGCGGCTCACGCAGCTGATCACGGCAACCTCCCCCGCCTATTTCGAACTGGCGGCGCGCGGCACGGTTGTTTTCGCCATGTACAGCGATCCGGTGAAGCAGCAACCGATGCTGGTGGCGCTGAACGCAACGGCCGATCCGGCCAGCCGCCGAACCGTGCTCGATCCGAACGCACTCGATGCGAAGGGCCTCACCTCCATCGACTGGTTCGTGCCCTCGCCGGACGGGACGCTGGTCGCAATGTCGCTGTCGAAGAATGGCAGCGAGGACGGCACCCTGCATGTGTTCGAGGTGGCAAGCGGCAAGGAAATCGGGGCTCCCATTCCGCGCGTGCAATATCCCACCGCAGGCGGCAGCCTCGCCTGGTCGCAGGACGGCAAGTCTTTCTGGTACACGCGCTATCCGACACAGGATGCGCCTGCCGCCGATCAGCATTTCAACATGCAGGTCTATCTGCACCGGTTGGGCGGCGACTGGCAGGGCGATCCGCTCGTTCTCGGCCGCAAGGATGGCCTCGAGCGTGTCTCGGAAATCTTTCTCGACAACCGCTACGACCGGCCGGAAGTTCTCGCGTCCGTGCAGCGCGGCGACGGCGGCGAGTGGGCACATTATGTGCTGCGCGACGGTCAGCCTGCGGTGCAGGTGGCCGACTATCCGGACAAGATCGTCTACGCCACGATCGGGCCCGACGACGCGCTGTACGGCATCTCGCGGTCTGATGCGCCCAACGGCAAGATCGTGAAACTCGCCGCGCCGTTCGGCAATGCGAAGCTCGCGGCCGGCAAGGTGATCGTGGCCGAAAGCGCGGTCGCCATCCTTTCCGGCGGCGCCGAACAGCACGTGCAGGACCTTACGCTCACCTCCACGCGGCTCTTCGTGCGCGACATCGTGGGCGGCCCCAACGACGTGCGCGTGTTCTCTCTCGACGGAAAACCGGCAGGCAGGCTGCAGCTGCCGGAAGTCGCCGCCAATTCCGAAATCGAGGCGCTGGCCGACGGCGACGTGCTGTTCGACGTCTCCACCTATCTGCGGCCGCGCTACTACGCGAGCTGGACGCCGTCGACCGGCAGGACGGTGGAGACGGGATTGAAAGTCACCTCGCCGATTTCCTTCGCGGATGCCGAGGTGAAACGCGAATTCGCGACATCCAAGGACGGCACGCGCGTGCCGCTCAACGTCATCGAGAGAAAAGGCACGCGCCGCGACGGCATCAATCCGACGCTTCTCTACGGCTATGGCGGTTACGGCGTCAGCATGACGCCCTCTTTCCTAGGGGCCATGCGGCGGCTGTGGCTCGACGGCGGCGGCATCTATGTCGTGGCGAACATCCGCGGCGGCGCGGAATATGGCGAGCGGTGGCACCAGGAAGGCATGCTGACCAGAAAGCAGAATGTCTTCGACGATTTCGCAGCGGCGGCCGAATATCTGATCGCGCAGCACTACACCTCGCACGAGAAGCTGGCGCTGATGGGCGGCTCCAACGGCGGATTGCTGATGGGCGCGGTCCTCACCCAGCATCCGGAGCTGGCGCGGACCGTCGTTTCCGCCGTCGGCATCTACGACATGATACGCGTGGAGCTGGATCCCAACGGCTCGTTCAACACCACCGAGTTCGGCACGGTGAAAAACCCCGAACAGTTTCGCGCGCTCTATGCCTATTCGCCCCTTCATCACGTGCAGAAGGGCACGGCCTATCCGGCGGTGCTGATGCTCACGGGCGCGACGGACGGGCGCGTCAATCCGATGCAGTCACGCAAATTTGCCGCAGCGCTGCAGGCGGCAACGGCGTCGGACCGCCCGATTCTCTTGCGCACCAGCGCCAATTCTGGCCACGGCATCGGCAGTTCTCTCTCCGAGCGCATCGCCGAGCAGACCGACGAGCTCGCCTTTCTTTTCGACCAGCTCGGAGCGGCGGGCCACACCGCAATGAAATAGGGCGCACGCCCGGCGACGAAACGGCGTTGCAACTCGCGCTCAACTACAACCTCGTACCCAACAGCGCCGTGCTGGCCGCCACATACGCCTATGATATCTACGACAACGGACGCACCGATTACGCCAACCCCGTGCTGGACACGGAAGGCCGCAACAAGACCGGCAACGTGCTCGGCGTGAAGCTTTACTACGCAACGCCTTGAGCCTGGTTTTGACGCGCCACCGTCCGCTGGACGTTGGCATTCGAACGGATTCGTGAGAACGCGCGGGGGCCAAACTCCCCGTAGCGGACCGCGCCTTTCACGATATACGAAGAGTGCGGTCGCCGATCCCGCGCGGAGGCGTGCATGACATCTTTTTCTTTGGCAGCGGCCGTTCTTCTCGCATCGCTATCGGCGAGCCCTTCCGCGCAGGCCGGTGGCTCGCTGTCGCGGGAATGGGCTGCGGACTGGAGCGCCAAGCGACTTGATGAGGTGATGCGCCTCTACGCGCCGGCACCGGTGTTTCTGCCGACGGTAGGACCGCGCTGGGAAGGCGCGACGGCGATCCGCAAACACTTTGCGGGGCTGCTCGCGAAGTTCAATCCGCGCATCGTGCTGCACAGCATGCGCAGCGAGACGTCTGGAAATCTCTCCTATGACAGCGGCACTTACGAAGAAACCATCACACCGGTAAATGCCGGAAAGCCGATCGCCGCACAGGGCAGCTACCTCTTCATCTTTCAACGGCAGCAGAACGGCGAGTGGAAAATCCTGGAGCAAACCTGGACCTCGCTGGAGCCGGTCAAACTTTGAGGCAGGGCTCGTTTGACGGATTTGCGGTCCCACGGCAGGGCCCCGGCCGGTAAGCGGCTTTGGCACTTTCGCGGCCCGCTCCTCCCGTATGTCCAGCCCTGAACTGGCAATCATGGCCACGTTCGCGTAGAGCGTGAGTTATGGACTTGCGCGCAATTCACAGGCGTGTCGCCTGCCGCCTGGGAAATCGCAGCCCGGAAATGTCGGGCTTGAGAGGTATTGCGGTCGGCGTGTTTTTTGCACTTCTGCTGGCGGGGCCGCATGCGCACGCCGGCCCCATGAACGGCGACCGCGTCGTGGTGGGCGGCCAGATCCATGCTGCAGAGAACGGCAATCACCCATGGTCGCTGACGATCGCGGGCAACCCGCCCTGCCTCTATCGCTTCGAGGTTCGTCCGGGCGACCGTTGGGTGTTCGAATCGCCGAAGCAGCCTGCGCCGGTGGAGCGCAGCGAGTTGCAGGGGCCGGGAGACGAAACAGATCCCGCTCGCTTCGACGCCAAAACCTGGACCGCCTATCAGTTCAAGCTGGAACCCGGCGGCACAAGCACGGCGCAATGGGCAGTCCTTGGCGACTGGCATGTGCGTCCCGATCCCGGCGACACCGCCACTATGACATCCCCCTGGCAGCTTGAACTGCTTCGCGGGGACATACTTGCTTTCATCACCTCTACGACCACGGAGAAGCCGGCGCGCTCCACGATCCCGTTCCAGTATCTGTGGAAGTCCGCGGGTCCGATCACCCGAGGCGTCTGGCATTCGCTTGTGTCCGTCGCCGATTTCGACTGGAGGCCGAAAGGCGAAGGCGGCATCACGCTTTGGCTCGACGGCGCGAAGATCGTCGATTACCGGGGCCCCCTCGGCTACAACAACGCGAAGCCGCCCTATTTCAAGTTCGGCATCTACCGCGCGGCCACCGCGGACACTCTCGCCGTCGACTACGCCAATGTGGAAACCTCGCGCGCTCCCTTGAGGCGAAGAATACATACGCCGCCGCCCATTTGCAGTTCGAGGTAAGGTGTCTGCGGCGGCACAAGGGAGCCATGGGGCGAACAAGTGGAATTGAGTGGCTGAGGGCCCTGCTCGTCTCTCCTCGCGGCAGAAGCGGTCCGGCGCTGAAGGAGGCGGCGGCGCTCGCCGTCTCGCGCTATATCGATCAGGCGCTGACGCTGCTCACGCCGATGGTTCTTGTCCGCCTGATCGATCCCCTGGGGTTCGGCGAGTATCGCCTGTTCTGGCTCCTCGGCACCACGATCGCACTCCTCGCGCCGCTGGGGATTCCAAACAGCCTTCTCTATTTCTTTCCGAGACTGGACTCTCCCGGCCAGGCGCGGTTTCTCGGACAGGCGCTGCTCTTTACCTTGCTGACAAGTTTGTTCTGGACCGCGGCGCTCTTCGCAAGCTCCTCATTCCTGCCGGCAAGCGTCGCGAGATTGCTGCACGGCTACGGCCTGCCGATTGTTCTGTTTGCCGTAACGTGGACGCTGAGCTCGCTCCTCGACACGCTGCCGATCGCGGCGCACCGGGTCATGTGGCAATCGCGGATGACGATTGCCGTCGCGGCGGTGCGCACCGCGTTGCTGCTCGGTACCGCGCTTCATTTCCGCGATGTCGAGAAGATACTGTTCGCCGTCACGGCCTTCACAGTCTTTCGTACGGGCGTGCTCTTCTATTTCATCTGGAAATATTGCGGGCTGCACGTTTTTCCGATCCATCGCCAGGACCTCACGCAACAAGTGCAATACAGCCTTCCCTTCGGTCTTGCGGGATTGCTTTACAGCCTGCGAAGACAGGCCGAACAGTGGATCGTGGCGGCGATGTTCTCGGCCGCGGCGTTCGGCGCCTTCACCATCGCCCTCTCGCTGCTGCTCCCGTTCGACGTGCTGCGGAATGTCATTGCCACCCTGCTTCTGCCGCGCATGAGCCGCGCCCAGTTTGCGGGCTCCCTGCCGGCCGCGCTGGAGCTCAACCGTCGCGGCAATGTTCTGTCGTTTTTTGTCATCATGCCCGGCGTGGCGTTTCTTTGCGCCTTTGCCACGGAGGTCGTCGGCATTTTGTTCACGGCGCGCTATCTCGCCGCCGCGCCCGTGATGCGAATTTATCTCGTCCAGGTCGCAATCATGTTCGAGGTTACGACGGTGATGAACGTCCTTCGGCTGGGGAGGTTTCAGATCAGCTACGCCATGTTCCTCCTGCCGCTGTCGATCGCGCTCAGCTGGGCCGGCGCGTCCCTGTTCGGTTTGCCGGGCGCGGCGATCGGTTCCCTGGTCGCGCAACTGATCGCCTACGTCATTGTATTTTTCCGGCTTGCGCGCGTGCTCGACGTGCCGATTTCGAAATTGCAGGACTGGCGCACACTCGCCCTCATTGCACTTTGCGCCATTGCCGCGGCCGTAGTTGCCTTCATTGCGGGCGATCTGTCCGGCCTGCGGGCGATCTGGCGCTGCCTGCTCGGCGCGGGCACTCTGGTCCTTGTCTATTTTTCTCTGGTCGGAGCATGCGGGCTCGCCTGGGTTCCCCGCGAACTGCTGGGTCGCGGCACCAGATCCGAACCATAGCGGTAGGGGGCCCGCATCATGTCGCGCGGGCGATATAGGTGACGAACGGGCGAAGGCCCGGCACGAGACGTGCAGCCCTGCTCTTCCAGCCGCGACCAAAGTCGCCCCTGAAGATGAGCTGCTCCACCTTGAATCCCACTCTCTCCAGGAATTCGATCAATTCGGTAGTCGTATACTCCCGCACATGGCCCATATGCCCCAAGGTCCGGAGCTTTTCATATTCGGCGTAAACATCGCCCGAACAGGAAGCGGCGCGATTGCGCAGAACGAAATTCAACAGGCCCTCCAGCGAGCGCAAGTTGGGCGACGACAACAGGAGGAGGCCACCCGGTTTTAGCACGCGGCGAACCTCGTTCATCGTGTGGATGAGATCGATGCGAAGATGCTCGAACAATTCGTTGAACAGCACGGCATCGAACAGGCTATCCCCGGCGGGGAGATTTTCCCTTTCTATGTCGCATTTCATGACCTGCAGGTTGCCGTTATCGATCGCGTTGCCGAAGCGTGACGGATCGATGTCGATGCCGGTAACGTCGTAACCCAGCCGCTGAAGCGGAAAGGTGAGGAGCAAGGGCACGGCGCCGAATTCCGCCAATTTTGACCCTGGGGGCACGTGCATTTCCAGAATTTCCAGATCCCTCGCGAGCCTGAGGCGATGATCGCGCAAATATGCCTGAGCCCAGGAGCGCAGCGTCTCCTCGTCCGGCTGCGCAAGGCTTGCGCACTCGTCGACAAGAGCGAGCAGGTCTGCCCGCTCCTTCCCGCTCTCCCGACTGCGGCGGATGCGGGGCGTTCCCATGTTTTTCATGGCCGCGTCGCGCTCCGCGACTTCGGAAGCGAGCGGTAGAGCGCGATATCGTCTGCGTAGTAGCTGTCGATAAAGGTACAGATGTCGGGCCGCCGCAGAAGCCTTTCGTAGAGGGCTCCCGGCGTATTGATGATTCGAGCCGCACCGGCGACGCGGTTGACTCGATTGCGGACATCCTGGGGAATGATGCGACGATAGCTCGGCCCAATCATACGCCGCATTGCGCGTACCGGGGCCCGGTCCGGAACGGATGACTTGTTTTGAGGATTATCCACTTTGATTCTGATTCCGAATTCGTTTCGAAGAGCGACGGCGAGCGGCGCCATATCTTCGAATGAAAATATGTCCTGAACGATGCGCCGGCCTTCGATCGCGACGAAGGCGGTCTGCGCGGTGAAATGGACATATTCCGGCTTTCGATGCTGTCCGGCGACAAGTTTGCCCGCGATTTCCAGGACCTGGGAAGCGACCCAGTCCGCCTGAAATTTCTCTTGGCCGACTTGTTCGAATTCCTGAAGGTGCTGGAGAGCTGCGGACAGAAACCGCGTGTAGGGGTCCCGCACGATCGCGAAGGTGCGGTACGCACACAGTTTCTGGAATTGCTCGGGAAAATGTTCGCGCAAAGTCGCGAGCGTCAGATGGGAATAGTCGACCGGTCCCAGTACCGGATGGACTCCCTTTCGGGAAAAGAGCCCATTGTAGGAATCAAGCGCTTCCAGCTGCAGCCGGATCGCGGTGCCCGCGCATTTGGGAATGTGAACGAAGGCGAGACCGTGCTGGTCGCTGATGATCATGTCGTGCGCGGTGCGCGGCGCCGTTCGGCGACAAGCGACTCGATCTGTCCATACCAGCGTTGGCCGATTTCCTGCCAGGTGTAGCGTTCGAAGACGAGGAGGCGGCCCGCGCGGGCGATTTCGTTTCTCTTCTCGGGAGTTCGGAGGAGCATGCGGATTGCCTGGGCAAATTCGGCGGGATCCTCCGCAAGAAGATAATGCCGATCCTTCTCCGCGTCGATTCCGCTCATGCCGATGCGGGTCGATACCACCGCGAGGCCCAAAGCGAAGGATTCGAGCACCTTGTTCTTCAGGCCGCCGCCCATCGTCATGGGATTGATCATGACGGGAATCCCCGCCAGCGAAGCGGCAAGGTCTGTGGTGGAGCCTCCGAGAACGATATTTCTGTGTTTCGCAGACAGGTTCCTGACTTCGTCGCCGGCATTGGGGCCGAAAATGTGCCAGCGGATCCCATCCTGTTCGAGGAAGGGCACAAACACTTTTTCGTGGAAATGCAGGATGGCAGCTTCGTTTGGAGGAAAGTCCAGATTGCCCCAGAAGGCAATGGCTGCTTTGGCTCTCCTGTCTTCGCGTTGGCGGGGTAGATATTTGTCTCCGACGCCATTCGCGATCGCGACCAGCTTCTTGCGGTCGCGCGACCGCGCCGAACGCGCGATCGAATCGAGGTCGTCGTCCGTTATGGCGACGATCAGGTCGAAACTTCGGCAGATGCTCCGCTCGAGAAGCCTCGATCGCAGACGTTCCAGTCTGCCGAACCATGCTTCGCGCATGGTTCGCGGCGCTCTTGCGGCGCGCCGGCGCGCCAGTGACAGGGTGGGACTGTCGCAGATATCCGCGATCCGGACGACATGCGGAATCGTCCGGACATACTCCGCCATGTCCGCCGACGCGGCGATCATCACATCCGTCGACACAAACGACGCCAGCCCGCGAAGGCTGGCGGCCGCTTCCTCGAAGGCCGGGCGATTGGCGAGCCGGCGATAGTTTTGGTCGCCAAGCCGGAAGTGCCGCAACCGGCTCACCGGGGTCACAGCGGGAATGGTGTGGACGCCGGCAAACACCGAAGGAGGCAAAAATGATTCGATCTCTTCCCTGTCCCGCGCGTCGACGACGAGGTGGCAGCGGCAGCCCCGGGAACTGAGCTGCCTGGCGACATTCATGATACGCAGCACGAGCCCGTTCGTCTCGGGCGACGGCAGGCGAGGGCAGACGAAAAGAATACCGATCGGAGGTGTCATCTCGACGCGAATGAGCTATTTGCCGGCTCGACGGAAAACATATTCGTCGCAACCGGTGCCCAGCAGCCCGTGCCGCTTTCCGGGCTGAATGAATGCGCGTTCCTCCACGAAACCAAGGCCGCCGACGAAGCGTCTAACTTCGTCCGGCGAAGCGGATTCATAGGGGTAGCCGCCAAGCCAATCGTGAATGTCGGTGTAGAAGTTCATGCCGCGATATTTCGAATACTCCTGCGCATGATCGCGAAGGCTGAACCGGCGGCCGCGCACAAGATTGCGTGCCGTTTGTACGCTCCAATAAATCCCGATGTAGCAGCGCTGCAAAACGAGCTGCTGCCGTTTCGATGCCCTGCTGTAGAAGCGCTTTTCGCGCCGCCACAGCCCGCAAAGAGCGGTGCGTCCGTAGAGTGCGATGCATAGGCAGCCGCGCTCGTCGACCAACGAGGCTGCCGTCTGGATGGCTTCGAACATGGCACCCGTGTGGTGCAGAACGCCCCATGAATAGACGATATCGAAACGGCCGCGATTTCGGGGATCGAGTTCGAACACGCTGCGCAACTCGGCTGTCCAGTTCATGCCTGCGGCATGGCGTGCGAGGAGCGTGCGCGTGGTCGCAACCGAGTCGGCATCGATGTCCACGGCGGTAACCCGCAACGCGCCCATTCGAAGGGCGGCGAGCGAATGAAGCCCCGATCCGCTGCCGATGTCGAGAAACGTCAGTCCCGAAAGATCGGCTCTCCCCAGGAGCCTCGCCAGGTTCCGTTCGGCTTCCTGGATTTTCACCGAATCGATGTCGCGCGCGAACTCCGCCCAGTTCTCGCCGAAGCGGAAATGGGACTCGGCCAGCATCAGGCTCGCCGGCGTCTCGGGTTGCGGGGAAGCTTTCGGCACGTTCGATCCCTGGTTTTGGCCGGGCAGGACACTGCTATAGAATCCCGACTCGGGCAAATGGTCGTCAGGCAGAGTAGAGCGGGTTCAGCATGTGCGGCATTGCCGGCGAGATCGGTTTCGACGGCGGCGTAACGGCGCCGCCGCTGGAGAACCTTTCGCGCGGCATTCGCCATCGCGGGCCGGACGATGAAGGACTCTGGATCGACGAGAGCCGCATTTGCGGGTTCTCCTTCCGCAGGCTTCGAATCATCGATCTCAGTCCGCTGGCCGACCAGCCCATGGCCGATCCCGAAACCGGGAATGTCATCGTTTACAACGGCGAAATCTACAATTTCCGGGAGTTGCGGCAGGAGTGCGAACAGGCGGGAGCGCGGTTCCGCTCGCGCAGCGACACGGAAGTCGTTCTTGCGCTGTACCGCCGTTTCGGGCGGGATTGCGTCAAAAAGTTGCGGGGAATGTTTGCACTCGCGATCTGGGACGCGCGCAAATCCGAGTTGTTCTTCGCCCGCGACCGTTTCGGCAAAAAGCCGCTGAACTACGCGTTGACCCGGCGCGGCCTCGTCTTCTGCTCGGAGATTGGACCACTGTCGCGTCATCCCGCCGTGTCGCGGGAACGCGACGGCGAAGCGCTCGAGCTCTACCTTCAGCTCTTGGCCGTGCCCGCGCCCTGGACGATCTTCAGAAACATTCGGAAATTGCCGCCCGCCCATTGGGCGGTGTTCTCGCGCTCAGGCTTGCGGATCGAAAAGTACTGGGATCTCGACTACCGGCAAAAGATCCGGGTCACCGACGCGGAAGCGCTCGAGGGCTTCGAGGAGAAGTTCACTGAAGCCGTCCGGCTGCGGATGATCGCAGACGTTCCCCTGGGGGCGCTTCTGAGCGGAGGCGTCGATTCCAGCGCAGTGGTGGCGGCCATGGCGAAGCTGTCGGGCACGCCGGTCAAGACCTTCAGCGTGGGCTTCGAAGACGAGCGCTTCAATGAGTTGCCCTATGCCAATGAGGCGGCCCGAATCTGCGGCACGGAGCATCACGCCCAGATCGTATCGAGCGACGTGGAGGCGCTCCTTCCGGCCATCGTGCGCCATTATGGCGAGCCGTTCGGCGATTCGTCCGCCATCCCCTCCTTCCTCGTTTGCGAGGCGGCGCGCGCGAACGTCACGGTCGCCCTCAACGGGGACGGCGGAGACGAGTTGCTCGGCGGCTATCCGCGCTATCGGTTATCCGGTGCGACGCTTTTCGCGAGCCGGCTGCTGGGGCGGCTGGTTCCGGCCACGGCGCTGCTTCCGCTGGCGGTGAATTCTTCCGGCGGCGAAAGCTTCTCCGGTCGCGCAATCAGCCGCCTGACGCGGGACATACTGCATCCGGAACTGGGAGCGCTCATAAACTATCGCGGCCAGTGGTACGACAGCGCCCGCCGCAAGCTGCTCCTCGATGGTGGCAATCCCGATCTCCTGCCCGACTGGCGCCGCCGCTGGCTCGAGCGTGCCCAGGCCCATGCGGCCAATCCAGTCGATCAGATGCTCTATTTCGACAATCACACCTACCTGCCGAACGATCTGCTGGTGAAGATGGATATCGCCTCCATGCATTGCGGCCTCGAGGCCCGCTCACCGCTGCTGGATCACGAGCTTGCAGAATTCTGCGCCGGCCTGCCGCTCCGGATGAAGCTCAGGCACCGAACGGGAAAATATTTGCTCAAGCAGCTCGCGGCGAAAACATTCGGAAACGAGTTTGTGCACCGGCCGAAGATGGGATTCGGCATACCTCTCGAAAGCTGGCTGAAGAGCGTTTTGCGCGATCGGCTGACCGCGGTGTTGGGCGATCGTTCGTTGATGGAGCCGTTCGACCCCACCATCGTCAATCGCACGGCCAATGAGTTCTTCTCGGGACGACGCGTGCCGGACCACACGTCGAGAATCTGGTTACTTTTCATGTACGGCCTGTGGCAGGAATCCGCCGAACGCGACTATCCGCCGCCCGCCGACGCGCAGCGTGTGCGCATTCATGCCGAACCGGTGCTGCAATGAGCAACCGGGCCGTCTGGACGGCGACCGGCCGGCCGGCCCCTGAACAGGCATGACGAGCGAAGCCGTCATTTCCAGGAGCGACGAGGCGCCGGCCGGTGCGCCGCTTTATCTCGCGGACACGCGCGCAAATTTCGCGCGCGTGCCGAGCCTCGATGGACTGAGAGCCGTCAGCATTCTTCTCGTCATGCTTTCGCATTATGTGGATTCGCGCCTGTTTCCCGGCGGCCTCGGAGTGCTGGTTTTCTTCGTGGTGAGCGGATTCCTCATCGCGCGCCTCATGCTCGCGGAGGCCAAAGCCACCGGCCGGGTGGGTTTCCGGAATTTCTATCTCCGGCGATTCTTCCGCCTTTACCCGGTCATCATCGTTTACACGGCTGCGGTGGTTCTTTTCTGCGCAGTCTTCCGTCGCCCGCTCGACTGGTACGAACCCGCCTCGGCGCTCTTGTATTTCGCGAACTATCTCTACGCGTGGAGTTCGACCGCCGGGCATGCGGGAGCCACCCAGATGCCGTTCGGGATCTTCTGGTCCCTCTCCATCGAAGAGCATTTCTACCTGTTCTTTCCCGTCCTGTTCGCGTTTGTCAGGGGACGGGCGCTTGTTGCGTGCCTTACCGCGGTCTGCGCAGCCTGCCTTGCGCTCCGTATCGCGCTCGCCCATCTCCATCCGGAGTTGCTGGGAACGCATGTCTTCTACTACTCGGACCTTCGACTCGATTCGATCGCTTTTGGCGTGCTTCTCGCGGTCTTCTGCGAGACATCGCAAGACAGGAGACTTGTCGCCGCCCTCGAAAGTCCCGCGGCAGTCGCAATGGCGTTGGCCGCGATTTTCCTGTGTCTGGTCATCCGCAACGACTGGTTTCGCGAAACCCTGCGCTACACCATTCTCGCGGCAAGCGTGGCCGCGCTCCTGGCCGCCGTGGTATTCTCGCCGCGCTATCGGATCGCGCAGACAGTACTGAACTGGCCCTTCGTCCGCTGGATCGGTGTGCTCAGCTATTCGCTCTATGTCTGGCACACGTTCCTGCCGGGATTGCTGCACACCCTTGCGCCGAAGCTGCCTCGCGACGCCGGGCCTCCCGCTGCTTTCGCGCTTTCGCTGGGCGTGGCTTGTCTCTCCTATTACGGTATCGAACGACCCGCTGCTGCGTTGCGTCACCGATTCGGATCGAGGACGGCCGCCTGATGGCGTGGCATCGGGTCCAAAGCTGGAATTTGCGGCTGCCGGGGCGCCGCAAGGGGTTGGACGTCGCGAAGCGCAAGGGAGCCGGGACTATGGAAACGCGCGGCGCACCGATCGAAGAGGAGGCGGTTCCATAGCTCCCCAGGTCCAATCCGCAGCGACGAAGATGCGCGCAACAGGAACGGCCGGGTCGATCGAGACGGTCTTCCTCCTCCTGATCTTCGTCATGCCGTTCGTTGCGGCCCCGCCCATGGCGGCCCGTATTTTCGACATACCGGGACTGAAGCTGCCGAACCTCGTCGCGGCGCTCGCATTTCTGATATTTCTTGGTACGCAGCGGCCCCCACAAAGGCCCGACAAACTGTATCGCGGCGCTCTCGTTGCTTTTTCCGCGTACCTCGCCTTTTTCACCTTCGCATTCGTGCGATCTCTGCCCAATGTCGCAAGGTTTCATTCTCTCTTGCCCGAATCCTTCCAGGCGGGGTTGTCGGAGTATTGGCAGTCGTATTATGCGGTGCCCGTGCTGTTTGCATTTTCGTTCGTCTACGTCCTGCAACGCATGTGCAGCAGGGAAGGCCTGCTTCTGTCGATCTCGGCGATCTGTGCTGCGATATTCGTGCTTTCGTGCGCCATCATCGCCGTCATGCTCAGCCACCCCGACGCCATCATGAATACGGATCCGAGCCGCACCGCCATCAGCAAGCTGACCGGGGCGTATCTTGGACTGCACTACAATGGCGCGGGGACGATGTATGTGATCGCCGGTCCGCTTCTGCTTTACATGTCGTTGACGCGCGGTTCGTTCTGGACGGTCAATCTGGTTGCCGCTCTTGCCGCGGTGCTGCTTCTGAAGTCGCGCACCGCGATCTTTACGTTTGCTGCCATGGGTGCGATGACGTTCATTATTCTGGGACGCACGAAAATCCTCGCGGCCATTGCTCCCCTCGTCCTTGCCGGCGGGCTCACCGTGCTGGGGCGGGTCGTGGTGCAGCTTCTTTCGATGGGAATTACAAAAGGCGGTATATCAACCTTTGCCCTGTTTTCGGGGCGGGAGCAGGCGATATGGCTTCCCCTTTTGGCCGAATGGCTGGGAGACCCGAACCGGCTCATGTGGGGTGCAGGACTTTTCGGGCTGATGACAAGCAACTTTCTTTATTCGGTACATTCCATTTTTCCTACCGGAGAGGCCCACAATTTTTATCTCGAATTCTTCCTGGACAACGGGATCATCATGTTTGCGATTTTTGCGGTCCTCCTGATCGGATTCCTGACCTGGAGCTGGCGCCTCGGACGGCGCCTCCACACCCCGCTCTATTGGGTATTGTTCTTGTGCGTGGTGTCATTCCTGATCGCAGGCTTTACCGGACGGAGGTATTTTCCGGAATCGGAAAACTTCCTGATGTTTCCCGTCCTCGCAATGATGATCAATGCTGCCCGGTTGAAGCTTCGCGACCCGAACTTCACCCGGTCCGGGAAGATCGATGTCGTCAACAACTCCGACGGCTTTCGGGCGCACTGAATATCGGCGCGTGCGGCGACAACTGGACTATGGTTGCCACAGCGCGACCTCGATTCGAAAACCGCTAGGAATGAAGCTGCTCTTTGTCGACTTCACGTTGCCGTATCTGCTGCGGGACAGCGAGTTTCCGGTGGGCGGATGGGCTGTGCAACTGAAGGAGTGGCTGCTCGAACTTTCGGCCCAGGGACACAGAGTCGGTGTTCTCACCTGGAAGGGCGCGAACGCGCATGTCGGCCCGCAATCGGTTTGCGAGCTGGTGGAAACTTATGACCCGCAGGCGGGAATCAAGGTCTTGAGGTATGCCTATTTGCGGATTCCTGCGCTGCTGGCCGCCGCACGGGCATGGCGGCCGGACGCGATCGTTCAATCGACCGCATCTCTGGACACCGGCATCATGGCATTCATCGCGGGGCGGTTGGATGTTCCGTTCGTACACAGGATTGCTTGCGACTCGGATGTGGACGAACGGCTGAAGCTGGAATTGAAACTGTATCAGCGTATTGCCTATCGCTATGGCCTTCGCCGCGCGGATCTGGTCGTTTGCCAGAATGCCCATCAGGCGGCCCTGTTTGGCCGCGCACATCCCGGAACGCCGCTTCACGTCCAGCCGAGCGTGCTTCGTCTCCCGCCGGGGATGCCCCGGCCGCGCGACGAGAGAAATTACGTCGCGTGGCTCGGCGTATTCAAACCGCAAAAGAATCTGCGGCTGCTCTATTCCACCGCGAAACGCCGGCCCGCGGTCGAGTTTCGCGTGGCCGGCATGGCGCCGGCCAAAGTGGACGGCGACACGATGCGTGACCTCGAATGTCTGCGAACCCTGTCCAATGTCCGTTTCGTCGGGTACAAGAGACGTGCCGAAGTCGCAGACTTCCTGGGCCGAGCAACGGTCCTACTTTGCACCTCTCATTACGAGGGATTCTCCAACACATTTCTGGAAGCATTCGCGGCCGGAACGCCGGTCGTCACGCGCAAGGGAGTGGATCCCGACTCGGCCGTGTCGAATTGTGGGTTGGGACTGGTGGCGGAAGATGATGGACAATTGGCGGATTGCGTCAGCGAATTGCATGAAATGTCGCCCGCACGCTTCGGCGAGCTGGCCCAACGGTGCCGCCAACATCTGGAAACAAGGCACGCCCCGGCGCCCGTTTTGCGAACGTTCGTCGATGCATTGCGGCCCTTGATGGCCGCACGAAGGCGCTGACGGTGCGCGTGATGCAACTCATCGATTCGCTGGTCACCGGCGGCAAGGAGCGGCAATTTGTGAGTCTGCTCAACGGGCTGCAGAATGAAACCGGCATCTTCTGTCAGGCGGTCGTCATGTCCGACCGGATCGAATACGAAAATTTCCATGCGCTGGGGATCGATACGGTCGTCCTGCGCCGCCGCGCACGCTACGATCCTTCGATTTTCCGGAAGCTTTACCGGACGATGCGGGGATTCGAGCCCGACATCGTCCATTCCTGGAACTCCATGTGCTCGATCTACGGCGCACCCGTGGCGAAGCTTCTCGGCGCAAAGTTCGTGGACGGTTTCGTGCGTGCGGCGCCGCCTCACGTAGGATTTCGCGACAAGGACTACATCCGCTCGCGGCTGACCCGGCCGCTGACGGATGTAACGGTCGGCAACTCGCTCGCCGGACTTGCTGCCTACCGGATCCCCGACAACCAGGCTGTCTGCATCTGCAACGGGTTCGATTTCACCCGGCTCGAGCGTCTCGCGACGGTCGAAGAGACGAGGAGAAGCCTGGGTATTGAAACGAAACTTGTGGTGGGCATGACGGGCGCCTTCTCCGAATGGAAGGACCATGCGACGTTTTTTGCAATGGCACGGAGGATTTTGTCGTTGCGCGACGATGTCACCTTCCTCGCAATCGGCGACGGCCCAAGGCTCTCTTCTTTCAAGGCAGCCTGCCGCGATCTGGACTCCCGCCGGCTCAAGCTGTTAGGCCGGCGGAGCGACGTGGAGAGCATCGTCAAAATCTTTACGGTAGGCGTGCTGGCGTCGAGTTTTGGCGAGGGAATTTCGAACGCCATCATGGAATACATGGCGCTTGGCAAGCCGGTCGTCGCAACGGATTCCGGCGGAACCAGGGAGATCGTTGAAGACGGCGCCAGCGGGTTTCTGGTTCCATCCGGGAACGCGGCGGCAATGACGGACTGCGTGCTTCGCTTGCTGAACGACGCGGCGCTTGCGCGCGGGATGGGCGAACGAGGCAGGCAGATAATTCGAGACGAGTTCAGCATGGAGCGCATGACGCGCCGCCATATGGAGCTTTATCGCGATCTCGCGGCCGCGCACGGAAATGCGGTGCCCAAGGAGTAGTCGGTTGTGAGATTGCAACGCGGACAAGTCGGACCAGAGCGGATTGCTCTCAGTCGATATTAACGCATAACCCCCAGCGTGCTCTGCGGGTAAGCAAAGGGGAATGCAGTGGGTCCCATTTCGCGCCGCGACAGTCTGGGGGAGTTGATGGCTCCCCACGCGTTTTCGACGCAATCAGGTCGTCGTTGGAGATTCGACGCGATGTCTACGCGGCGAATTTTTTGCGAAAGGTGTCCAGCGTCACTTCAGCTTTTCTAGCCTCAGGAATAAGTGCGGCATAGAGGGCCGCCGCTTGCGCGGCGTCCGCACCCTTGCATGCCTGCTCCACCGCCCGCGCTGCAATGGAAACCCTCCTGGCACCGTAATTGCCTGCGGCCGAGACGAGGTCATGCGCCTGTCTAGCTCCGGTATCGAAATCGCCTGCGTCCAGGAGAGCACCGATCTGTTGAACACTGGGCATAAAAGTGTCGAGAAGAAGTCTTAGTTGATCGGCGAAAATGCCGGGCGGAAGCGCCATGCGTAGCGCCTCGAGTTGATTCATGTCGAATTCCACTCCGTTCGGGCCTGGCGGCCCCTGCGCTTTTTGGTCCAAGGTGTTCATGTCGGAATTGGTCGCGCGCTCAATTTTTTGAAACAGCAAGGGAATATCGACAGGTTTTGACACGAAGTCGTTCATGCCCGCCGCCACACATCTTTCGTGTATCCCGGTCATGGCATGTGCCGTCAAGGCGATGATAGGCACGCGTCCGCTCTCGCCCGGCAGTCGGCGGATTAGCCTTGTGGCCCCCTCGCCATCGAGTTCCGGCATCTGCAGGTCCATCAATACGACATCGAACCTGTTGCGTGTGGCCCACTCAACTGCCTGGATGCCATTCACCGCGAGTGTCACGTTGTGGTGCCGCTTTTCCAGCAACGCGATGAAGAATCGCTGATTGATTTCGTTGTCCTCGGCGAGCAGAATTCGCAACTGGCGCGAATTGGCCGCCCCGAATAGCGGCTTTGCAGTTTCGTGTGCGGGGCTTTCACCGACTGTGGCGCGGGCGAGGGGCACCTCGAAGAAGAAGGTCGAACCTTTTCCCTCCTGGCTCTCGACTCCCATTTCTCCGCCCATCAATCCGACGAGTTGCCTGCAAATTGCCAAGCCGAGCCCGGTACCCCCATAGCGTCGCGCAATCGAGTCATCACCCTGACTGAACTTTTCGAACAACCGTGAGCGGGTCTCGGGAGCGATGCCAATGCCGGTGTCGCGCACTTCGAAGCGAACACAGTCGGGGCGGTTGCGCGCAGGAAATATGCTTAGCGTCACACTGCCCTGGTCCGTGAACTTGATGCCATTTCCGACGAGATTGAGGAGGATCTGGCGCAGCCGGGTTGGGTCGCCACGATAGCGTCCCACGATCAAGGGATCGACATGTTCCACGAGCTCCAGTCCCTTGTGACGCGCCCGCGGCGAGAGGAGCTGAATGATCTTGGTCGCCTTTTCAGCGAGATCGAACTCTATCGATTCGATATCGACGCGGCCGGCTTCAAGTTTCGACACGTCGAGAATGTCGTTGATGACGATCAACAACATCTCACCGGAGTCCATCACGGCTGTTGCATAGTTTCGTTGAGTCTCATCGAGATTCGTCTCGAGCAATAGTGCATTCATGCCGAGGATTCCGTTCATCGGAGTGCGAATCTCATGGCTCATATGAGCCAGGAATTCGCCTTTCACGAGGTTCGCCGCCTCGGCCGCGTCGCGCGCGACGGCAAGCTCGCTCGCCTGGCGCGCCAATCTGGCCTCGCTTTCCCGAAGATTGCGCTCCGCCTCGTGACGCCGCTTTTCGTGCAGAAGCAGAGTGCCAAGAAGCGTGGATGCCGCGAGGCTCGAAACTACAACTGTTAGCAGCGCTTCTTGGGTCGCGCGCAAGCTGCTCTGGTACCACAGGCCGGCCAGCACGCCGGTCGCCGAAATCAATCCGAGAAGCGGCAGATGAACATAGCCGAACCGGGAACTCGATTTTGCCCCGGGCTTCGCCGTGACCATGTAGATCACAAGTCCGGCCGCGACGGAGATCGTGGAGGGCACGATTGCCGTGGAGGCCAGGTCCCTGCCCGTACTCCATTGATCCAGCGACCCCGCGAGGGCAACCAGGCCCGCAGCCATCGCTGCCCACGGGCCGGCGATAGGACCGGCGAGCGCCAGCAAGACCGTTTGGCCGCCGATCGCGGCTCCGCCGCTCAAATGGATCGGCATAAGCAGCGCGCCGACCGTCGCGGCACCAAAAAGAAGACCGATTGCGATATTTCCGACGCCGGCCAGTCGGTTTGGCATCCACCGGGTGAGGCCCAGAATTGCGCCATAGGCCACAATGGTTGCGCCGAACACCGCAAGATTCAGCAGAAACTCGACGACCGCGATTTGCCAGAACAGATCCATCGCCGCTTCGCTCGACCCGTTCAATGCTTAACTGTGACCGTGAACAGGACACGTCTCTCGACTGCCGGCCCGGTCGTCTGTTGCTGCCTGGATGGTACGATGTTCTGCGCCGAGATCGCCACACTCATGTTGTCGTTCACCCGGTAGGCTGCACGCGCGTCGACCGACGCGTAGTCCGGAATTCTTTCCTCGGTTGTCGCGGGGCCCAGGGTACCTTGTAGCAGGCCAAACGTCTGGGACTGATAGTCAAGAAATCCGTCCAGCTCCCAGCGGTCGTCGGACCAGCCCAGGTTGAGCTTGGCCAGGTGGTGCGGCGTCGAGTGCTCGTAGTCGACGAAGTCGGCGCCGTTTTGCGCGAAAGGCACAAAATCGTCATGGACCGTCTCGTAGCGATAACTCACGCCCCAGCGCCACCCGCCGTCCAGTCTGCCGCTGCCGATCAGCTCGAAGCCATTTGCCCGAGAGTCGCCGATATTGGCCGGCGTCGACCACACACCTCCTGAGGTGAAGATATAATCGCCCCCGACGGAGACGATATCATTGGTCTCCTGGTGAAATATGCTCGCATGAAGCTTTGCAGGGGCGCCGGCAAAGTCGTGGTCCCATCCCAGTTCGTAGTTCGAGACGATTGTGGGATCGAGGTTTGGATTTCCGGTCTCCGAGAAGGAGCGGGGATTTTCGCTCAGAATGGCGCCGAACTCCACGAGGCTGGGCAGCTGTACGCCGCGGCTCGCGATCGCGCGCAGCGTATCGGATTCGCCCGGATGCCACACAAGACCGCTGTTGTAACTGAATTCGGTCAGTCTGCGGTTCCAGTCCGCATTCTCGAACGGAAAGAAGGGCGGCGTATATCCGCTGCGGCCAAGATTCAGATTGTCGATGCGTCCGGCGTTAGCCAGCGAAAGCGTGGGCAGAATCTGCCAGGTCCACGCAGCGGAGCCGGAGACAACGTCATAGAAAATGGCGGCGTCGGTGATCGGTGTCGTACCGGAAGAGTTGTATCGATATTCGCCAGCGAGCCGGACGGTGTTGTCGGCACCGATGGCGATGATATCCTCAGCCTGGGCGACTGTAACTTGGTTGGCGAGCGAGTAGATCTGGGGCTGGCCACTGATGCTGAAGTCTGCGTGCTGTTCGATCCAGTTGGTGTAAGCCATAACATGGACCAGTCCGGCACTCGTGTCGGCGGCGAGCTGCCCTTTGACGGAGTCCGTGTAGAACGTTCCGGTTTCCAGGCTTAGACCGGGAAAAATCTCGTTCTGTGCGGCCACGCTGTGGCTCACCTCAAGGCCGAGCTGAATTTTGTCGCTCAGACGCGCAACGCCATCGAGATCGATCTCGCTGCGATAATCATTCACGCGCGGCGGACCGGCGATCGCGGCAGGTATCGGCGTGGAAAAATCGTTGTCCAGGCGGCCGCCCGCGGTAATACGTAGCGCCGCCATATTGCCGTTATGCAGGGTGGCCACCCCGGTCGCCTCGGTCAGACCCTGCGTGCCGCCGGCGAGAGATCCGGTATTGATGTCGTCGTAAAGGGGATTGTAGGTGACGATGTTGATCACACCGCCCACGGCGTTGAAGCCGAAGAGCGCAGCATTGGGGCCCTTTACGATTTCGATCTGGCGAATCGCATTCAGTTCGACCGGCAGAGCGCTCCACGGCGTAAATCCGTAGTAATCTGCATAGACCTGACGCCCGTCGATAAGCACGAGCAGGCGCGGTGAATAAGGCTGGTCGTAGCCGCGCACGCTCACGTCGGCGTCGTCGTTCGTCCATTGCAGAACATCGACGCCGGCCACATGCCGAAGCACGCCCGGTATGTCGTGCGCACCCGAACGTTGGATATCTTCCGCCGAAATAATGATCATGTCGACGGGCGCATCCGTCGCACGCTGCGGGACACCGGTGGCGCTGGTGGTTACGGGTTCTCCAAACGTCTTTTCGAGCGCTGTGTAATCCATGTCTTGCGCCGCGAGCGGCAGAGGCCAGGTCAGCATCGCCGCGGCGACCACTGCCGGAACCCACATCCGTGAGTTCATTGGCGTCATTCTGCTCATCTGCGTTCCACCATCATTTCGAAAACGGAGGAGAAACTCGCTCCCACCGAGTGGGCCATCGCAGTATCGAGCACGATGAGCACGCGGTCGGCGGAACGGACCATCAGCACACAGCATTTCGCATCTACGCAGGACGGATCGGTTGAAATCGTAATCACATGAAGCCGGCGCGCGGCCTCGCTGATCGCGGCTGCGTGGCCCAGGCTGCCCGCCAGCAGGAGCACAGCGTCGAGGTGGCGAACCGCTGTTGTCAGATCCCGGACGCTCATGATCACGGCGCGGAACGAAGACTGATCGGGACCACGCAGCGACTCCAGCGCGGACGCGACCTGCGCGGCATTCGCTTTGGCGTCGGCCGTATCGGAGCCATAAACTATGGCCACGACGATCGACCCGCCGCGCGGAAGATTGTTCAGAAATCCCAGAGCATTCGTGATGGCCTGAAGGTCGCCAGGCGTCACCCCCTCGGCCCGGACGGGAGGAGAGACAAGAAAGAGAATTGGCGCTGAAACGAGTGCTGCGAAAGTCGCACGTCTACAGCGTGGAAATTTCATGGGGACGCCGCACTTCCAAGTGCCGCCTTCGGACGCCCATGTGCGACTAGCAAACAACTTTATAAAGAATTGGTTAAACGCGGCGCTTGACGATTAATGAATGGGCAACAGGGCCTGGTGTGTTTCCGCTGAAGTTGCTTGGAAGGGCCAGGTGAAACCGTCGGTTCCAAAAGCGGGCGAGAGCTCAGATTGACGGCAATGGTTCCCTTGGAGCACGGTCTGATCGGATTGAATCGCGTCGGGGCCTTTGAGTAGAACAACATTTTCTGCGCGCGAGGTTCTGGTGGAGTTGCCGGCTCTCGCCGGCGCCGGCGAGAATGCCGGGCTTGAACAGATTGAAGCGGATTTCTTCAATCGTCTGAAGCTGCGCAACGGGACCTACAAGACGACGGGCCGATACCGTCTCGACGACGTGAATGCGCTGTTCTTCTCTCTCGTTGCTTCCGGCAAAGACGTTCCGCTGGAGATTCTCGACGTTGCAACCTCCTCAGGGGTTGCGGCGCTGCGCTGGTTCGATTCCCTCCGCGCGCAGGGGATGACCGCGCGCATGACGATGTCGGATCTGACGATGTTCGCATATCTGGTGACACCGCTCGGCTGGTTCACCGCGCTCGTGGACCGCTCGAACGTTCCGCTGGAGTTCGAGATATTCGAACGCGTGGTGCGCGGGCGAGTCAAGAAAGCAGACCTGCTCACGGCACGCTGTATTCCCATTTTGTGCGCCCGGGCATTTTTCCGCCTGTTTGTGGCCCGGCGTTCCCTGCGGAGCAGACTCGTCGCGGGCTCCGGCACGGAAATGTCGGGCGGAGGCTCCGTCATCAAGCTGCCGCTGGTCGCCAGCGCCGTGCGCCGGCGTGAGGACATATCCTTGATCGAAGACGACATCCTGGCGGAGAATCCAAAGAATTTGCTTGGAAGATTCGACGCGATCCGGGCGGCCAATATTCTCCAACCCGTCTATTTTGACCAGCGAACCATCCGCAGAGCGGTCACCACGCTGAAAAAGCGGCTGAAAGGAGAGGGCTCCAGACTTATCATCTGCCGTACGGATGATGAGGGAAGGAACAACGCGACCATTTTTTGCATTCGAAGCGGTTTGTTCGTGGTGGAGGCGAGAGTGGGCAACGGTTCCGAGATCGAACAGCTGGTCCTGGACACGCATTGATGGACGCGGGATCCGGTTCATGACGCATGCGAAATCGCGCGTGATGCTGGTAGGCCCGTGGAAATGGACCACCGGCGGAGTCACCACCTTCATGAACAATGTCGCCGGTTCGCACCTTGCCTACACGCACGATTTTCTGCGCTACAACATCGCGCGGCCCCCGAAGCGCAATGTTGCGGACAATTACGGCTATGGCGCCATCCTGCGCGGCGGCATCGGCAGGATGGTTCTCGGCGTTCTGATCACGCTCTTCCACGTCCTGTGGTTTCCCTTTGCGCTCCTGCTCGAACGGCCCGACATCGTACAGGTTCAGTCCTCCGATTTTCAGGTCTTCTGGGAAGCGTCGCTGTATGTGCGGATGGCGCGGGCGTTGCGATTTCCGGTGCTGATGCGGCTCGGAGGCGCTTTCGATCATTTTTATGCGGTGTCCTCGCCCCGCGCACGGGCGGCGATCCGCCGCGTGCTTCTATGGCCGGATATCCTCATCGTTCAGTCGAACTACTGGCGGGATACGGTCGAAGCGCTTGGAAGGCATCGCGGCATCGTCGTCGTTGCAAATTCGGTTCCCGATTCGCTGGCAGATCTTTCGAGACTCCCGAACGAAAGCGTTCCCATCTGTCTGTTCGCAGCCGGTTCCGAACCGCTCCGCAAGGGCTTCGGGGAGGTGCTGGATGCGATGCGCATTGCGCGCGACTCCGGGGTTCGCGTGCGGTTTCATATTGTTGCAGCGGGCGAGGAAACCCGCCGCCGGGTGAGCGAGGCGGGTTTCGCGGATGAGGCAATCGTCGAGGGATTCCTCACAAGGAGCCGGATGCTGGATGCGATGCGTGCGGCCGACATCTTTCTTCTGCCGTCCCGGGGCGAGGGCTTTCCCAATGCGCTCATCGAAGCCATGGCGTTCGGGCTTGCGCCCATTGTGACGCCGGTCGGTGCCATTCCCGAGATCGTCGCAGACACCGGCGCTATCGTTGTTCCCGTGCGAAATGGCGCGGCGCTCGCCGGAGCCATTGCGAAACTCGCCGCCGATGCGGACCTGCGCGCCGAAATCGGCGCCTCGGTGCGCCGGGTCGTCAAGGGACGCTATGTGCACAGCGTGGCGCTGGCGCCGTTAAGCGAGGCATGGTGTTCTGCGCTGGCCGCGGCGCACAATGCCGGGAAATTCTAAAACCTGCGACCTGCCATGGAAGCCAGTCACCTCTTCCACGAGATCGTTCGTCGCGAGCTGCAGAGAGATCCGTCCTCTGTCCGGATTCTCGATTTCGGATGCGGAGCTGGCGGCGTCGTCAGGGAATTTCTCTCCCTTGGATACGACGCCTATGGCTGCGACATTGGCAGCGACTGGCCGGACGATTCCGGCGCATGGCAACGCGGGTTGCCCGCCGCGGAGTGGAACGCTTCGGCGGAAGCACGGCTGAAACCGATCGCCGCCAGGCCCTATCGGCTGCCCTTCGAGACCGGCAGTTTCGACGTTGTCGTCAGCACGCAGGTGTTCGAACACGTTCAAAACAAGGAAGAGGCGTTCACGGAACTATCGCGCGTGCTGAAGCCCGACGGATTTGGCATACACCTCATTCCCTCCAAGTGGCGGTTCATTGAGCCGCATCTCGGCGTTCCGCTGGTTTCGACGATGTGGCCGAACGTGCCGTACTGGTGGCTGGCGCTGTGGGCGCTGCTCGGGATTCGCAACGAATTTCAGAAGGGATTGCCGTGGAGAAAGGTGGCCGCCATCAATCACGCCTATTGCCGGGACGGAATTCACTATTGGCGTCTCTATCGATACCGCGCTCTTTTCCGGCAGATTTTCGGCGATTTCGTGAGCTTCGAAGATCTGCGTCTTCGCGTCGATCTGGGGACTGCCGCAAAAGCCATCAATCGCCTGCGCCTTCGCTGGCTGGTGGCCCCGATGCGGTCGCTTTTCCGGGAAAGTTGCATCGGCCATCACAATGTCCACGATGAGCAGGCTGATGGTGGAGTCACCAGCCGAAGATCGAACTTGTCGAAGCGTGAAGACCCGTGATGGGACTTGAACAGACCGCGCCTGGTGCTCCGATTTCAACACTTCATACCCACAAACTGTCATGGCCCGCCGCAGAGCGGGCCACCCAGGCGAGCGCTCACAGCTTATATTCAGCGCGCGGACGCGCGCTTGCTGGGTGGCCCCGTCAAGCGGGGCCATGACAATTTTTTGGGATTCAATTGTTAGAACTGGACCACTAGAATTGAAAATATATGAAAGGCGAACTCTGCAACGGCGCGAACATGACGAGCAGCGTGACCAGCGAGGCTGCTTCCAGCGCGTAAATCCAGCGTTCTTCAAGAACATTGCCGAGACGGCTGCGGAAACTGCACAGATAGGCGATGTGCCACAATGCGAACCCCGCCAGCGTCCAGACCGTCGGAGTGTGAAACCAGCGAACGCCGTCCGACAGAGTCCACATGCGCTCGAGCAGGAGCATGGTCGTATCGAAATGCACAGCACGGAACGGAACCCAGGCCAGGATCACAAACAGAAAAGTGAGAGCCCAGCAGACCGGGCGGCGCAGGAAACTCCACAGCGCCTGCCGCTCCAGCCAGGGTGCCGGCCAGCGCTCCCAGAGGTGATTCCACACAATGGCGCCGCCATGCAGCCCGCCCCACAGAACGAAATTCCAGCTGGCGCCGTGCCATAGCCCGCCGAGCAGCATGGTGACGAACACGTTGAGTTGGGTCCGGACAAGTCCGCGCCGGTTGCCGCCAAGCGGGATGTAGAGATAGTCGCGGAGAAAGAACGACAGGGTGATGTGCCAGCGGCGCCAGAATTCCACCACCGACATCGAGATATAAGGCATGCGAAAATTTTCCGGCAGCGCGAAGCCCAGGATTCGCGCCAGCCCGATCGCCATCAGCGAGTAGCCGGAGAAATCGCCGAAAATCTGCATCGCATAGGCCAGCGCCGCGAGCCATTCCGTCGCTCCGGAATACAAGGCGGGATGCGCATAGACCTGGTCGACGAACGGACTGACCTGATCCGCCAGAAGGAGCTTCTGCACGGCGCCGGCAAGCACGAGGCGGATCCCGGCGGCGAAATTCGGTCCGGTCAGCAGGATGGGCCGCGCAAGCTGCGGCAGGAACTGCGCTGCGCGAACGATCGGCCCGGCGACGAGCTGCGGAAAGAAAGCAATGTAGAGGGCGTAGTCCCGCAAACTGCGCGCCGGCGCCACCTGACGCCGGTACACGTCCACGTAATAGCTGATGGAATGAAACGTGTAGAAGGAGATGCCGACGGGCAGCACGATATCGCGAAGAAAGGAAGGAGGTCTTGCGCCGAACGGAGACAGGATGCTGCCGGCAAAAAAACCTGCATATTTGAAAACGGCCAGGGCGACGAGAGACAGCGCGACGCCGGCCGCCACGCCCCATTTCTTGCGCTGCGGCGACGCGGCGTTGGCGATGTAACGCCCGATGATCCAGGACCATCCCGTCACCGCCCAGATCAGCAGCAGATACCAGGCGTTCCAGTAGCCGTAGAAAAAGAAGCTGGATAGCAGCAGGATCCATCGCCGGGCGATGTCGTTTCGCGTCGCCAGCAGCAACAGATACAAAAGGGAGAAGAACAGGACGAAAGGAAGCGAGGTGAAAATCATCCCGCGGCCGCGCCGCCGAAGGCGCCCAGATATCTTTCAAGCCCGTGCGCGACGGCGGCATGCCCTTCTGCATTCAAATGACCTGTTCCCGGCCGACGAAAGGCGAAGCCGTTCGGCGGCTGGCCGCTCCGCGCATAGGCGGACATCAGCGCTGGCCCGGCATCGAAGAAGACGGCGCCGGCTTTCAGCGCCGCAGCGCCGACTCTTTTCTCGAAGGCGCCCCCATCCGCCGCGGCGCTTCGGCCCGCCGATTCGAATTGGAGATCCGGCACGGCCACGACGATCAACCCGTACCTCTGCGCAATGCGGCGGAAAACGAGCGCGAGCAGAGGCTCGAAATCCTTGGCCGCATATGCGCCGGGTGCGCGCGTGGCCGCTCCCGGGCGCGCGTTCGGCGACAGCCGGCCTCGGAGGTGCGCCCATTGGGTGTCGATCGGCTGCTGGAATCGGCGCAGGAGGTAGGTGAGAAGCGCCGAACGTCCGCTGAGCAGACCCGCGAGGCGGCTGCGATGGAGGGGCGGAATCGGGCGAAGCGTGTAGTCGCAGATGCCTTGCGTGCCGGTGCAGCGCCGCACCGTGATGCCGTCGGCTAGCATGTCGGCGGGGTCGCCGGAGTTGACGAGGATGATCACCCTGGCGGGCCGGATCAGGGGCGCGAGCTTTTCCAGCATCAAAGATTCGGTGACGGGATCGAGCCCCGACCGCGCGCCATTGACGAAGCGGAGGTCCGGCCTGTCGCGGCCCATGATGCCGAGAAAGTTTTGGGTGCGGGGAAGCTGGAAGGCTTCCACATAGGAATCGCCCAGGACCAGAATCCGCCTGCGGTGGTCGCCCGGCGCGAGCGGCCCGTCATTGAAGCCGAATTCGTTGAAGCTCACGCGGAGAAACCCGGCATCGGGCGTCTCGATCAGAACCGTGCTGTTGGGGGCGTACTTCGAGCCGAGGGTCGGGTCGGGAACGACATTGCTCGGCGAAACAAGAAACAGCCGCGTCAGCAGCTCCAGCCCGATGCACCACGCGATGCCGAAAAGTGCGAGCCGGGCGACAAAATTTCGCGGAATGGCCGGCATGCGCGAACGCCCCAAATCTTCGATCGCCGGGCGGGTGGCCCTTGCAGACGCCATACTGTGCGCGGTGGAATCTGCGGCGCAAGCGCGTACCTCCGCCGACCGGACTCGTCGCCGACTCGCTTCGATTCGGCTCAAACGTGGCGCAATCGGTTCCTTGTCCGTTTCTGTGGAATTGCGATGGACACTTCCGCGTCTATGTTCCTTAAATGTTCTCATGGCGGAGGAAGGCCCCCGAACTCTCACGGAAGCGGAAGCCGTCGCGGAGATTCAATTCGCGATGCATATGCGCTTTCGGCACATCAAAATGGGCCGGGTGCGCTTCGACGAATTGATGCTGGCGTACGGGCTCGACTGGTTCGGACGCGCCGTGGCGGAACAGCTCCGCCTGAGCGGGATCACGCTCCGAAAGCGGCCCCCCGCGGATCATCACGCATCATTCCCGCCCAGGGAGAAATAACGCGGCGCGCGGCTATGCGGCTGCGTTCGTCAAATCGATCGCCTCGCCGTCTTTCCCGAGACGGGCAACGCGCCGGGTTCCGACCCAGATCTCAATTCCGTAATCGCCGCAGAATTTGCGGGCCGCTTCCAGCGCGCTCTCGTCATCGTCCGCCAAATGGTGATGACGGCGCACGATCACGTTCCGATCGTCCAAACAGTAGATGTGATAATCCGACAACCTGTCACCCCGCCACCGCACGCCCGCCCGCGAGAACTGAAGCAAAAACAATCCCGGCGTGCAAGGCCCGTGATCGTACGAAACCGTACGACAACGTTTGGCTTGTTGTTCGAACCAAAGAGCGAGCGCCGCTCACGCCGACAAGATCGCTTTGGATATCTTCGACAAGGCTGGCGCCATCTGCCGCGGAAATCGAACAAGCAACCCGCATGCGCTGGCGGCGCGTGAAGAAAGGAATGGGATCATCCTTCCGCGCCGCGCGGTGAAGGCAATATCCTTGGGCCGATTATGCACCCGACAATTCGATATACCGCTTCGCTTGGGCTATGACCGCATCGCGTTCCGGGCCGCGCGGCATCATCTCCTCCGAAAAGATCGCTCCCGGCCGGTATATGAAGGCTTTCCAGCCCCGCGCATGAGCGATGACGTGTATGCGCCACCCGCTGTGATGGATTTCCTCCTGCACTTGGTCCCCGTCCCCCAACAATGGCCCCCCGGGGGATTGAAGCAAAAGCCGGGGCGTCCGCCAAGGAAAATGTAGGGCTTGGTCCTACTATCGGCAGGTGTGGTCCTACAATCCTCAGATTCAGTCGCCGAAAAGCCGGAACCTTTCCGGTTCACACCTTGTTAACCAACCGGCTGGCACGCTGGCCGGGTCAAGGGCGCCTCCGGACGCTCTTGGACCAGTCAAGGGCGTATCCGGACGCTCTTAGACGCAGTACCCCCGGGTTGGCTTTTCCGAAAGCCCGCGCCGGGGGTTACTTCTTCAGCCTCTTCGCACCCATTCCAAAATGGTGAAGCATTCCGAGGCCGTCAGGTTCGGCCGCCGGAAACGGCGGGTCGATCTTTCGTGATCTGTCCTGCTTAACCTGCCCTGGTGATTTCGAGCGGTTGAAAAGGTCTCGTCCCTGCCCCGGGACGGGCGGTTGACTATATGAACCAATACGGTATATACACCAACCGGAAACTTTTGAGGGTTTGCCATGACACGCGAGACGCCGGCCATCCCCGATGTGCCGGGCCTGACAGGAATCCCGAAGGTCAGATCGGGCAACCCCCGAGGCCGGCGCACCCCGCTGGAGAAGAGATTGGGACATAGCATCCAGGCGGCGCTGGTCGAGGAGCCCTATGCCTATGCGACGAGGACAAGCCCCACGCTGCTCCAGCTGGTCGTGAAGGAATTGGTGCTGGAGGCCGCCCGGGGCAACCTCGCTTCGATCCGGATGATGTTATCTCTCGTGGGGGATCCCGGAAGCGAGGGAGAGCCGCCGCCGCCGGATGGAGTTGGGCAAGATGAAGTCGCTCGTGCCGCTGACGCGGCGGAGATTGCGGACGTGCACAAACCGCAAACAGAAGCCTCCGCTCAGGGAATTGGCTGCACTTCGGCGCACGTCTCAGGGAATTATGAAAACGCGATGCTCTCCGGAGAGGAGGTCTTCGCGAAGGAGCAGCCCCCCGACGCGGCGGCGCGCGGGCCGGAACACGAGGGAGCGGCCGCGGATGGGGAGAAAGCGTCGCGCCACTCTGCATGGCAGCGCGAGACCAAAGAGGAGACGAAGCTGTCCAGCCAGGATTCTCAGGGAATTACAAGAAGCGGTGAACGCGTGAGTGAGGAGGATCCCGCCGGGTGGAAACTTCTCGTGGCCCCGCAACCCGGTGACGCTGCTGCGATGAGCGACGCGGGAGCACAGGATCTGGACAAAGAAGAGACCAACGCTCGCGAGGAAAGAAACGATCTCGGGTTTTTGAAAGACGGGCTCGTTTGCGGTGGTGAAACGGCAGGGCATACAGGCGCGGCTCCGCGCGCGCCTCCGAAATAACCGCTCGCCGGGGGCAGAAAGATAGAGGAGGAAAGATCAGGCGCGAAGTGATTTCAATCCGGCCGGAACGCGCTTTGGCTGCCAGGCTGTCCTTCCTTGCGCGCGACCATCAGGATCATGTTGTTCGCGCGGGCCGGCGGAAGGAGACGCGCCAGAAATCTGTTCAACGGATCGGCCCCTCCGAAATAGAGATGTTCGATGTCACGCAGATGCGCCGCGGGGAGCTGAAGCTTCAGTTCATCCGGCGTCAGGAAATGACGCAGAAAGGCCAGATATCGCGGCCGGCCGGTCAGCCGGTGAAGAAGACGGGCAAGCTTGCGGGAAACCGAGGCGCGGTTCGATACGGAAAAAATCAATATGCCGCCGCCCACTAGGAGGCGGCTCGCAAAGGCGAGTGCTTCCGGAATCGATTCCATGTATTCGATGGCGCTGGACGAGATCGCGATGTCCGCCGGCTTGAGATCGCCGACGTCGGCGAGCGGCAACTGCGCCTCGCGGAACTCCACATTGCGGTGGCCGCCGTTTTGCAGCGTCGCCCGGGCGATCGCAAGCATGCCGGCAGCTCCATCGATTGCAGTGACATGTCCCACCCGAAGCGCGAGTTCCTGGGTGATCACGCCGCTGCCGCAACCGATGTCGTAGGCCGTGCGGCAGCCCGGGGCGTAACGGTCGAGAAAACGCCGCCATACCGCCAGGCGTTCGAGACGATTGGGGTCGGCCGCGTAGCTCTGGTGAAATTGTGCCGCGACCGCCGAATAGTACTCCGTGGCTCCGTCCATCCCGCCATTCGCCGATCCGACTCGGACGCCAGCATCGCGCGCGATCCCGCCAAGTCAAATCCCGCCGGGCAGCGCGATGCAAACGCCCGGCGCCAGCATCGAGCCAAAGGCGCCGGTCTCAAAAATTCGTGACGCCGCGACGTCAATCCGCCGCGGTGATGTAGGGAAGCGAACGCAGAGTTCCGCAATTGTCCATGCCGTAACCGGCTACGAAATTGGGCACATCCTTGAATGCCGAAAAGTCGGACCGCAGAAGCGAATCATCGCGCCGCTTGTCGATCACGACCGCGGACGTAACGGTGCGCGCACCTGCCTGGAAGGCGAGTTCGCGCGCCACCTGCAGCGTCCGCCCGCGATCCAGCACGCCGTCGATGAGCAGCACATGACGGCCGCGCACGTTTTCGCCCGGGCCGGTTAACACCTGGATGTCGCTTTGCGGCACGCGCGCGTCCGCGTAGCTGCGCAGCCGAAGAAATTCCACTTCCAGCGAAAGGCCACGTTCGTCGAGCGCGCGCAGCAGATCTGCCGCGAAGACGAATCCGCCGATGAGGATGGGCAGCGCGAGGTCGGGCGCCGGGCTCGCGCGGGACATCTCGTCGGCGATCGCGGCGATGCGCGAGCGGATCAGCCGTTCGGAAAAGAGGACCGGCGGACGGGTCCCGCCGTCCCTCACTCGCGGGCCGCCGCAAAGCGCAATTGGAGATGGCGAGCGGCAGGAGGAGGACTTGAAAGGCGCGTCAGGAAATTCAGAGACTGGCCCGGGCGGAGCGTGGGTTGCGAGGCATGGAAGCTCCAACGATAGAGCTCGTGCCGGCCGGCATCGGTGAGCGTCACCTGTACCTGCGGCACGGTCAGTTCGCGCGTAGAAATGTTTACCAGCCTGCCGGTCACGGCCAGCACCGTCTGGCCGCCTTCCGTCTCCCGATGATAGGCGACATTGGCAAACTCTATCCCGTGCGGCACGACTGCGACGCCGAGCATCGCATAGAGCGACGAGGATTGGGGCCACAGCGTCACAATGTCCTGGCGAAACCGCAGCGCCGTCCAGCCGATGAGAAAGATAAGGGCGCCGAACCCGGCCCAACCCGCGAGAAGTCCCAGCCGTTCCGCCCAGGATTGGAGGGGAAGGCGTGCCGGCGGCGGCCGGGGCGAAGGGGTGGAGAAAATTCCGTCCGCGGCCGACGCGGAAGCCGCGGGTGCCGGGGTCGCAACCGGGCTTGCCACAGCTTGCGCCGGCGTCGGATCGGCCTCGAAGCCCGGAGCCGCCTGGTGCCAAGTCTGGCCGCACTTTGCGCATCTTACCTTGCGACCGTCCGCCGGGAAACGCGCGGCATCCGTCTGATAACGGGTCTCGCATTGGGGGCAGGTGAGGATCATGGTGCCGCTACAGGCGCTCGTCCCGAAAAATGGCGCAAGCATTGTCAGGCTGCAAGTTGCGGGCCACGCCGAGCCGGAAAGGCTTGTGACGCGCGGGACGCTGCTATATGCGCGAACCGGAGTTTGCACCGCGCCGCAAGGCGCAGTTGGTCGGGCGCGATGTTGCGGTTCGAGAATGTCGGAATGCGCTATGGCGCCGGCGCCGAAGTGTTGCGCGACGTTACCTTCCGGCTGGAACCCGGCTCTTTCACTTTTCTGACCGGCGCATCCGGCGCCGGCAAGACGACTCTCCTGAAACTGATGTTTCTGCAGGAGCCGCCGACGCGCGGACTGATCTCTCTGTTCGGCTGCGATCTGGCCACCGCGAGGCGGTCGCAGTTTCCCGCCCTGCGCCGCCGCATCGGCGTGGTATTTCAGGATTTCCGGCTGCTCAATCATCTCTCCGCCTTCGACAACGTGGCGCTGCCCCTGCGCCTCGCAGGGCGGCAGCGGGAGGATTATTCTCACGACGTCGAGGAGCTGCTGGGTTGGGTCGGTCTGGCCGAGAGGTTGCATGCCAAGCCTGCCACGCTTTCCGGAGGAGAGCAGCAGCGCGTCGCGATTGCGCGTGCCGTCGTGGCGCGTCCCGATCTCCTCCTGGCCGACGAGCCCACTGGCAACGTCGACGCGGATATCGCGCAACGCCTGGTCAGGCTCTTCGAGGAGCTGAACCGGCTGGGAACGACTGTGCTGATTGCAACCCATGATCGGTCGCTTCTCGATCGCACGCGCGCGAAAGAGGTGCGGCTGGTGGACGGCCATCTGGTCGAAATGCGGGCGCAGCGCCCATGAACACGGATCGCGAAGGACGAATTCTGCCGCGCTGGGAAGGCGCGGCGCCGCTCGATGTCGTCATTGGCGTGATGGCTTTTCTGGCCGCGCTGGCGCTCGGTGCCTCCCTTGTGGCCGAACGGATGGCCGAAGGCTGGCGGGCGGGGCTCGCCGCCGGCCTTACGGTGCAAATCCTTCCGCCGGCGGAAGGCGCCTCTCCGCAATGGGAGAAAGAGGCGGACTCCGTCGTCGCCGTCCTGAGCACGACCGGCGGCATTGCGAAAGCGCAGGCGCTTAGCGATGCCGACACGCGCAAACTCGTCGAACCGTGGCTCGGCGCCGGCGCGCTGGTGAAGGAGCTGCCTTTGCCGCGCCTCGTGGATGCGACGGTCGCGCCGGGCGCCGCCGTCGATCTGCCGCTTCTGGTTCGGCGCCTGAAACAGGCGGCGCCCGATGCGATCGTGGACGACCACGCGCGGTGGATCCAACGGCTCCAGCGCGCTGCCGACACCGTGATGTGGACCTCCTGGGGCGTTCTCGGCCTTATCGCCCTCGCCACCGCGGCGGCCGTGACGTTCGCGACGCGCGCCGGTCTTGCGGCGAATCAGGATATCGTGGCTCTCCTGCACCAGATGGGCGCGCGCGCGAGCTTCATAGCGGATGCCTTCGAATGGCATTACCTGGCCTCTGCGCTCTCGGCCTCCGCGACCGGCGCGGCCGCGGCAGGTGTGCTGTTCGTGGCGGCGGGAAGTCTACAAGTCATGGGTGTTGAGCCCGTGCCGTTTCTCCCGCTCCTCACGCTTTCGCCGGCGGAGCTGGCGTGGCTTGTTGCCGTGCCGGCATGCTCGGGCCTCATCGCGCTCGCTACGGCGAGGCTTTCCGTTCTCGCGGCGCTCGGCCGAATCTATTGAAGCTGCCGCAAGCGGGGTAAGCTCGATCGAAGGCGCGGGTCGCGCCTTTCGGAGGGGAATATTGGAAGCGTCGCGGAGATCGATCTTCGATCGCGTGTTCTGGCGCGCCGCGCTGGTGTTCCTGGCGGCCTATCTCATCGGCTTTGCGGTATTCGTCGGCGATCTTCCCCGCTCGGTGCCAAGCGCGGTCCGCGGCGACGCCGTGGTGGCGCTGACCGGCGGCGAGGATCGGCTGGCGGCGGCTGTGGCTCTTTTCGAACGCGGGGTCGGCAAGAGGCTTCTGATCACGGGCGTTCACCCCTTCATGACGAAGGACCTGCTCAGGACCGTGGTGCATGGCGGCCGTCGCTTCGACTGTTGCGCGGATCTCGGTTTCTCCGCGACCAACACCCATGGCAACGCGGCAGAGACGGCGGCCTGGGCGCGGGGCCACGGCTACACAAGCCTCGTGGTCGTTACTGCGAATTATCACATGCCGCGAAGCCTTACGGAGTTTGCGGCAGCGATGCCGGGGATGAAACTCGTGCCCTATCCGGTCCTTGAAATTCCGGCGGCGAGAGAGTGGTGGTTCGAACCCGGTGCGCTGCGGACGCTGCAGTACGAATATGCCAAATATCTGGGCAGCCTCGCGCTTACCACTGCCTTTCCGGTGTCGGCACGACGGGAGAGCCAGGTTTCCCGCGACCCCGCATTGCGCAACGCGGTCCGCTCGCCGGCGGACGTCTCGCCGCCATGAACTGGCTGCGCTCTGCGCTCTTTTTTTTCTGGTTCGTTCTGATCAGCGTTGTCCTGCACGTGGCGTTCCTTCCCGCGCTCGTCCTGCCGCGCCGCGCGGCCGTGATCGCGGCGCGCAGCTGGTGCGCGGGAACGTTGTGGGGACTGAAAGTCTTCGCGGCACTCCGCTACGAGGTCCGCGGCGAGATTCCGGCGCGCGCTGCTTTGGTCGCCTCCAAGCACATGACCATGTGGGACACGATCGCGCTTTTCTTCCTCCTCGGCGACCCAGTCTTCGTGTTAAAGCGCGAGCTGATGCGGATCCCGTTCTACGGCTGGTACGCACGCAGAGTCGGCATGATCGCGATCGACCGCAGAGGTGGCGGCGCAGCCCTTCGTTCCATGGCAAAGGCCGCGGGACGCGCGCTGATGCAAGGCGTCGGCGTCGTCATCTTTCCGGAGGGAACGCGCAAAGCGGTCGGCGCGCCCGCCGACTACAAGTCAGGTATCGCCGCCCTCTACCAACGGCTCGATGTCGCTTGCGTGCCCGTCGCGCTCAATTCGGGATTGTTCTGGACAGGCCGCGGCGGCTTTCTCAAGAAACGCGGCACGATCGCGATTCAGTTCCTGACGCCCATCCCGCCCGGGTTGAAGCGGCAGGAATTCATGAGCGTGCTGGAGACTCGTATCGAGCAGGCGACGCGGACGCTGGTCGCCGAGGGTCGCGCACTGCTCGGGGAGACATGAATTGCGGATGACCAACAGGGAACACATCAGGAACAATTCTTGACTTTAACAGGTTGTATTGTTAGCTCTCGAACCCGCTCGCCCTCGCCGGCAGAAGAGCGGAGAGGCATGGCGCATGAACGATATTTCCCGCCAGATCTGGGACATGAAATACCGGTTCAAGGCGCCCGACGGGACGCCGATCGACCGCGATGTCGCAGACAGCTGGGCCCGCGTCGCGATGGCGGCCGCGATGGCGGAAGCCCCGGAGAAACGGCGGGAATGGGCGCTCGCTTTCGCGGGCGCACTGGCAGGCCATCGCTTTCTTCCCGCCGGCCGAATTCTCGCGGGCGCCGGCACCGCCCGCAGCGTCACGCTTTTCAACTGCTTCGTGATGGGCACCATTCCCGACGACATGGGCGGCATTTTCTCCCATCTGCGGGAGGCCGCGCTCACCATGCAGCAGGGCGGCGGCATCGGTTACGATTTTTCCACGCTGAGACCCAAGGGCGCCCCGGTCGCGGGCGTCGGCGCCGATGCGTCGGGACCTGTCTCGTTCATGGGGGTGTGGGACGCGATGTGCCGCACCATCATGTCGGCCGGCTCGCGCCGCGGCGCCATGATGGCGACGCTGGCCTGCGATCATCCCGATATCGAGATCTTCATCGACGCCAAACGAACGGCCGGGCAGCTCTCGATGTTCAATCTTTCGGTGCTCGCGAGCGACGCGTTCATGGACGCAGTGCGCAACGGCACGGAATGGGAGCTGAAATTCGACGGGAAAACCTATCGCTCGCTGCCCGCGCGCGCGCTGTGGGACCGCATCATGCGTGCGACCTACGATTCCGCCGAGCCCGGCGTGATCTTCATCGACCGCATCAATCGGGAAAATAATCTCGGCTATTGCGAAGAGATCTGCGCAACAAATCCCTGCGGCGAACAGCCGCTCCCGCCTTACGGCGCCTGTCTTCTCGGCTCCGTCAATCTTGCGAAGCTCGTGCGCAATCCCTTTGCGGCGGATGCGCATGTGGACCGGAACGAACTGGCCCGGCTGACCGGTATCGCCATCCGTCTTCTGGACAATGTGATCGACATTTCGCGTTTTCCGCTTCCGGAACAGCGCCAGGAAGCGACGGCGAAGCGGCGCATCGGATTAGGCGTTACCGGCCTCGCAGACGCGCTCATTTTTTGCCGCGCGCGATACGGCTCTCCGGAAAGCGTCTCTTTGATCGACAGCTGGCTCGGTACGCTTTCGCAAGCCGCCTACACAGCCTCCGCGGAGATTGCGCGGGAAAAGGGCGCCTTCCCCCTCTTCGACCGCGATGCCTACCTGGGCGCTCCGCACGTCAGGGCGCTGCCGGGGCCGCTCCGCGACAGGATCGCTTCGCACGGCATCCGCAACGCGTTGCTCACATCCATCGCCCCCACGGGCACGATTTCGCTTTTTGCCGAGAATGTCTCGAGCGGCATCGAACCCGCGTTCTCCTACATTTACAGCCGCAAGCTTCTCCTGCCGGACGGGACGCGACGCGAGGAAATGGTCGAGGACTACGCCTGGCGAAAATTCCGGGACTTGTTCGGCGCCGATGCTGCCCTGCCCGATTATTTCGTCAATGCGCAGACGCTCTCTCCGGACGATCATCTGGCCGTGCAGGCGGCTGCGCAAAAGCACATCGACAGCTCGATCTCGAAGACCATCAATGTCCCGGCCGGCATTTCCTTCGAGGCCTTCAAGGACGTGTACGTCAAGGCTTACGAGAGCGGCTGCAAGGGTTGCACGACCTATCGCCCCAATGCACTCAGAGGTGCCGTGCTCGAAGCCGCGCCGCAGCTTCTCGCCGAGGCGGAGGGGATGGAGGCGGCGGAACAGGATGCGGAACCGACGCTTCCGCTCGCGATGCCCGCGATGCGTTCTTTTGAGGAGTCCGGCGGCGTCGTCTATATGACGAGGCCGCTCGACCGGCCCGAAGTCCTTCTCGGACAGACTTACAAGATAAAATGGCCAGATTCCGATCACGCCTTCTACATCACCATCAACGATCTCGAAAAGGACGGCCGGTGCCGCCCGTTCGAAGTGTTCATCAACTCCAAGAACATGGAGGCCTATGCGTGGACGCTTGCGCTCACGCGGATGATCAGCGCCGTCTTCCGCCGCGGTGGCGACGTGTCGTTCGTCGTGCACGAATTGAAGGCCGTCTTCGATCCGCGCGGCGGCCAGTGGATGAGTGGACGATACGTGCCGTCGCTGCTTGCGGCCATCGGCGACCTGATCGAGCGCCATCTCGTCGCCACCGGCTTCATGCCGGCGCGCGAGAGCTCGCCGGAGCTCCGAACAGCGGAAGCCGCGGCGGTTGCCGCGGGCGAATTGCGGGGCCGCGGCTGCCCGCGTTGCGGCAGCCCCGCCCTCCTGCGCCAGGAAGGCTGCGACATCTGCATCGCCTGCGGGTTCTCGCGTTGCGGATAGGTTTGTTCGATTGCCGACCCGGTGCTTGCGCATCGTTCGACATTCAGGAAGCGACTCCGCTCGCTACGATCCCGATCGACGCAATCCGCTGACGGCATGCGTTATTCGAGCCGCTTCTTTCTCTATGTTCCGTTTCTCGTACTTGCGTTGCTGGCAGCGGGTGCGATGCTGCGCTGGCAGAACGTTGCTGACGACTTGGCGAACCGACTTCTCCAGGCCAATCAGGGCCGGGAGATCGCTTCTGGCGTAACCCTGCATTTCGCTTCCGAAAAGATCGGCGGATTTCCGTTCAACGTGGACGCAGTGCTGGATCGCCTCACCCTTGAAGTGAAGTCTACACGGGGACCACTGGCCTGGCATGCCGAACATTTCGCGATGCACGCCCTAACCTTTGGCCGACCGCTGGAAATCTTCGAGGCCGCGGGTTGGCAGAGTCTTTCGTGGACCGCCGCGGATGGTACATCGCATCGCTTCGCCTTCGTTCCGGGCTCGTTGCGCGGAAGCGCGATTTCTTCGAAGGGCCGGCTCACGCGCTTCGATCTCGACCTGGTGGGAATTGGCTCGCAGGAACTCGCGGGCGCGCGCATGCAACTTCATCTGCGGCAGGAACCCGGCGGCGGCGCGATCGATGTCGCGATCAGTGCCGATACGCTTCATCTGGCGCCCTCACTGCGTGCCGGCTTCGGCGCGGACATTCCGCGCCTCGCGATCGAAGGAAGATTTGTGCCCGCCACGCGCTTTGGCGCGCTGCTGTCCGGGGAGGAGGAATGGCCATCCGCAATGGAGCAGTGGAGGCTGCATGCGGGGACGTTTGCCCTGGACCGGTTCGAGATGGAATGGGGCGGCACCGAATTTCAAGGGAGCGGCCGCCTGTCGCTCGATACCATGCATCGCCTTCTGGGACGACTTGCGCTGCGTATTTCAGGCGCGGAGAAATTCCCGGGTGCGGACGGGCGCGAACGTCTCGCGGATGCCATTGGGCGCCTGACAAAGGACGAGTTAATCTTTGCGACGACGCCGCTCGAAATGTTCATCGAATTCGACAACGGATTGGTTAATTTGCGCGAAGTCGCCGCGTCCAAAGACAAACTCGTTTTTCCGGCGGGTGTCGTTCAACCGCTTTACTAAATGTTCATCGCGGGACACTTTGCGACGATCGAGCGGTCCTCCGCCATATTCTCAACATGAAGCCGTTCTAGCCTTCGCGCGTCCGCAAGTGAGGGGTGCCAAACTATGCACCGGGGACATCATGCCGAACTACGAGATCCGCTATCTGAACAGCGAGGGCGAGCTGATGCTCATCCACAAAACAAGTCATGCGGACGACGAGGCCGTCGATCTTGCCGCTCTCCGCATGCTGATGGGCTGCGGCCTCGCCGACTACGAGATCTGGCGTGAGGACGAAACCGTCCCGGGGCCGAAGCGGTAAGGCAACGTCGCCTCACAAGCCGGGTTTTGCCCGCGGGCGGCCGAAATTCGGTTCGCTGATGTCCTGACCGGCGTCGACGATGGAGCGGCGGATGGCGCGGGTCCGCGTGAAAAGATTGAACAGCATATCGCCATCGCCCCAGCGGATCGCGCGCTGCAGGGCGCTCAAATCCTCGTTGAAACGGCCCAGCATCTCGAGCACCGCTTCGCGATTGTTGAGGAAGACGTCGCGCCACATCACCGGATCGGATGCGGCGATGCGGGTGAAATCGCGAAATCCGCCGGCGGAGAACTTGATAACTTCGCCCTCGGTCACCGTCTCCAGATCGTCCGCCGTGCCCACGATGTTGTAGGCGATCAGATGCGGCACGTGACTCGTGATCGCGAGCACGAGATCGTGATGCTTCGCGTCCATGATTTCGACCTGGCTGCCGCAGCGCTGCCAGAAGGATTTGAGCGTGGCGACACTCCCGGGAACTGCGCCGGGAAGCGGCGTCAGGATGCACCAGCGCCCGTCGAACAGCTCTGCAAAGCCTGCTTCAGGGCCCGATTGCTCCGTGCCCGCGATCGGATGGGCGGGAATGAAATGGACGCCCTGGGGAACGAAGGGTCCCACATCGCGGATGACGGCCATCTTCACCGAGCCCACATCGCTCAGAGTCGCGCCCGGCTTCAGATGCGGCGCCAATTCCTTCGCGAGCGCGCCGAACACACCAACGGGCGCAGCCAGCACCACCAGGTCCGCGTCGCGCACGGCAGGCGCGAGCGACGCATGGAGCGAGTCTGCAAAGCCCAGTGCGCGCGCCTTTTCCAGCGTTTCGGGACGATGTGCAAATCCGGCGATATGGGCCGCGAGGCCGGCACGGCGCATCGCATAGGCCAGCGATGAGCCGATCAGCCCGATCCCGATCAGCGCCACCTTCGAGAACAGGGGACTCGAATCGGCCGTCACCGCGAATCTCGTGCGACGAATTCTGCCAGCGCTGCCGCCACGCCCCGATTGGCATCCTCGTCCCCGATGGTCAGGCGCAGACAATGCGGCAGGCCGTAATTGGCGACGGGCCGCAGAATGTATCCCCGACCCGTCAGGAATGCGTCGGCGCTTAAGGCAGCGTGTGGGCCCTGCGACGGGAAATGTATGAGTACAAAGTTTCCCTCGCTGTCGTCAGCGCGCAGACCGGTGGCCCGGATGCGCTGAGTGATCCAACTCTTCCATTTGTCGTTATGTGCGACGGCGCGCTTGACGTGATCGCGGTCGAGCAGGGCCGCAGCGGCCGCGCGCTGCGCAGGTACGGAAACATTGAAGGGTCCGCGTACGCGGTTGAGCGCGTCGGCAACGGATTCAGGACAATAAGCCCAGCCCACCCGCATGCCCGCAAGACCGTAGATTTTCGAAAACGTTCGCGTCATCACCACATTGTCGAAGCGCGAAACGAGTTCGGTGCCGGGTTCGTAATCCTCCCGCTGCACATATTCTGCATAGGCGGCGTCGAGGACGAGCAGCGCGGAAGCCGGCAACGCCGCGTGCAGACGCCGAACTTCCGCGCCCGAGAGGCAGGCGCCGGTGGGATTGTTCGGATTGGCAAGATAGACCAGTCGCGTGCGCGGCGTGACCGCGGCAATAACGGCATCCACATCGGCGCGGCGCTTTTTTTCCGGTACCGCAACCGGAATCGCGCTGTTGGCCAGCGCTGCGATTCGGTAGACCAGAAAGGCGTGCTCCGTGAACAGCACCTCGTCACGTGGAGACAGATAGATATGGGCAAGAAGAGAAATCAGTTCGTCGGAGCCATTGCCGCACACGATGCGCTCCGGATCGAGATGGTGAATTTCCCCGATCGTCTCGCGCAGCATTCGAGCGCTGCCTTCCGGATAAAGCGAAATCTCCCCACCCGCCGCCTGATAGGCCGCGACCGCAGCGGGACTGGCCCCCAACGCCGATTCGTTTGACGAGAGCTTGACGGAACGCGTGCCGTCGGGTGCCCGCGCGCGGCCCCCGACATAGGGCGTGATATCGAGTACCCCGGGTTTCGGCGTGGGACTCATGATTCGATATTTTGAGAAGGGGTGGCATCGAAAGGGTCCGCGAAGCCCCCAACCAGCGCAACGCGACTGATTGCATCGCTGCCTTTGTTCGACAATGCCGGGATGCGCTCATCGTCGGCGGAGACAAATCCCCGGTTGGCAACGAGCAGCCGGCTTGCGGCGCTTTTTGCCGATTCGCGGCTGGCCGCGAGAATCTGTGCATCGAAGCCGGCTTGTCGCAGCAGGGATTGCAGCTTGGCGCGGCTGAGTTCCGAATGGCATTCGAGCTTTAGAATGCTGGTGTCCGCGCCGGTTGCTTCCTGTTCGATGGTCCCGATGGCGTAGCCCTGCGGCAGCGGCACCGGACACGAATCGTTGCGCACGAACGGCAAACTCTGCGCGATGCGCGGACCCGCATGTCCGGCTGGAGCGAGTTGTTCCCACCAGGCGTTTCCATTCTCGGCGCTGTCGGGCGGGGGAACGAGGCCAAGCGCGCGCGGATCGTCGGCACAGGCGTGCACGACAGCGGTGGCCGAATGGTGACTGATCATCGGCATGGCGCAGCCGTAATGTGTCCGCGCGAGGTCCCAAAAACCCGCAGCGTTCTCTCCGCCGAACACATGCAATGTCACGTCCCTGTCCGCTCCAAAAAAAATATCGGACCAGATGCGCACCAGGGCGCGAAGCGGAAAAGTGCCGGAGGGTCGGCTCAGGATTCCTCGCAGAATCGTGGCCGCTTCCGCGAAAGAGACGGACAAAGGCGAGGAGCCCTCTTTGCCGGACAGAGTACCGCCCTTTGCGGCGCGACGAATCAACAAACTGTGAATTTCACTGTCGATCAAATCGGCCGTACGACGGATCTCTTCAGGTGATTCAGACTGCATGTGTTCGTTACTCAATTCCGCTTGCCGGCTTCGTCGCTCGCGCCGAACTGCTTGTCTGCGCCCAGGCCGGCCATGCAATTCCGCATTCTGCCGGAAGACGGCTCCGAACCTACCGCCAAGAGACGGCTGTGATAAGGGTCGCGCGCCGCAAAATCAAAGCCCAGCGAATCGGGAGCGTTGACATCGGGGCTGTGGCCCAGCGTATTGGCCTGGCAGACGATCTGCGATCTTGTTTGTCACACTCCGTATTGGCCGCGCGGATTTTGAATGTGCACACAAGGCGGCGATGACCGGCGTGGCCCGGGCCATCCGCGCCGCAGGCTTGGACGGGAAATTCTCGATGGCGGAAATGGCAAGCCCGCGTTTCCTGCGTCCCCTGGCAGCGCCGGGCGCCGATACGGGTCAGGCCGCCACCTTTGGATCCTCGCAACAGCTGCTGCTCGACGCCGGACATGCGCTTGTTCCTTTTACGGTGGCGTTCAAGACCTACGGCGCGCTGAACGATACACGATCCAACGCCGTGCTGATCTGCCATGCGCTGACAGGCGACCAGTTCGCAGCAAGTTGCCACCCGGTCACAGGCAAACGCGGGTGGTGGGACATGATGATAGGTTCGGGAAAGCCTATCGACACCGACCGGTTTTTCGTCCTGTGTCCAAACGTCATCGGGGGATGCATGGGTTCGACAGGTCCCGCCGATATCGATCCCGCCACCGGAAAGCATTATGGCCTCTCCTTTCCGCTCGTCACCATTCGCGACATGGTGCGCGCACAGGCCATGCTTCTCGACGAGCTTGGCATCGAAAGGATTCTCTGTGCGCTCGGCGGCTCGATGGGCGGCATGCAAGTGCTGCAGTGGGCCGCAAGCTTTCCCGAGCGCCTGATATCGGCGGTTCCCATTGCCGCGGCGGCGCGACATTCCGCGCAGAACATCGCCTTTCACGAAGTAGGCCGCCAGGCAATCATGGCGGACCCGGAATGGAAGAACGGTGCCTATGCACTCCAGGGAACCAGCCCCTCCAAAGGCCTTGCGGTTGCGCGCATGGCCGCGCACATCACCTATCTTTCCGAGGCCGCGCTGCAGAGGAGGTTCGGGCGCGCCCTGCAGGATCGCGAGTCGTTTTCGTTCGCCTTCGGACCTGACTTTCAGATCGAGAGCTATCTGCATCACCAGGGGATCAGCTTCGTCGATCGTTTCGACGCCAATTCCTATCTCTACATCACGAGGGCCATGGACTATTTCGATCTCGCCGCGGAATATGGCGGCGTTCTGGCGGAAGCTTTTCGCGGCTCGCGGACGCGCTTCTGCATCGTCTCGTTCACCAGCGACTGGTTGTTCCCGACCGTGGAAAACAAACGCGTCGCCCACGCGCTGAATGCTGCGGCCGCCAATGTCAGCTTCGTCGAGATCGCAACCGACCGGGGCCACGATTCCTTTCTGCTCGACGAGCCGCAAATGTTCGCGACCGTCCGGGGCTTTCTCAATTCCGTTGCCGCACAGGCCGGCGTCGCTTGAGCCGGCGATGAAGCCCCTGCGTCCGGACCTTGCCGCGATCGCGGCGCTCATCCCGACCGGGGCGCGAGTGCTCGATGTGGGATGCGGGGAAGGCGATCTTCTTGAATATCTGGCAGTCGAGAAGCATGTCGACGGCCGCGGAATCGAACTCGAGCAGCAGAACGTCAACGCCTGTGTCGAACGCGGCCTGTCGGTGGTGCAGGGGGACGCCGACACCGACCTTGCCGACTATCCCGCCTCGGTATTCGACATCGTGATTCTCAGCCAGACCATCCAGGCGACGAGATCGCCGCGTGCTGTTCTCGCCCAACTCGTCCGCATCGGCCGCCACACCATTGTATCCTTCCCGAATTTCGGCCACTGGCGCATACGGCTTTCGCTGCTCCTTTTGGGCCGCATGCCGCGCACGGCGGCGCTCGGCTATCGCTGGTACGAAACGCCCAACATCCATTTGTGCACGATCGCCGATTTCCGCGCCCTCGCCCAGGACGGCGGCGCAGAAATCGAGAAGGCCTTTGCGCTCAGCGAAAGGGGCTGCACAACGCCCATGCGACTGGGCGCGTGGGGACCCAATCTACTCGCGGAGGGCGCGATTTTCATGTTGACCGCAAAGGTTCCAGCCTGATCGGGGCGCGGCCCTCCGCCGCTTTCCCGCTGCGTGCGGAGCATCAGTGTGCGGCGCGCGCGAGAACGGCTTGGCGCGCGCGAGCCTTCTCGGGCGAAGCGACAGCGTAAAGCGATTTCGATGCTTCGAGAATGTGGACGCCTGCGAGGCCGGGCCAGCATTTCCGGCCGATACGCTCCCAGGCCGTGCCGCTGCGCACCAGCCGGCGCGAGCGCACAGGTGGAAAAAAGAGCGCAGCGTCCCAGCGCTCCGGCAGGAAGAGAGTTTCGCGCATCAGCCTTTCGATCTGAGCTCTGCTAAACGGACGTCCCTGCGCGAAGGGTGACCACTCGGTTTGCGACCAGAGGCTTGCGCGATTGGGTACGATGCAAATGAGCCGGCCGTCGGGAGTAAGCACCCGCCAGATCTGCCGCAACAGGGCCCGCGTAGAGTCTGCAGATTCCAAGCCATGAACGATCAGTATGCGGTCGAACAGTGAATCCACAAAAGGAAGGGAATCCTCTTCGCCCTGCGCGATAAAAGGAAGATCCACAGCGCCCAGCTCCAGCTGGGACGGCACCAGAGCAATCACACGTTCGGCCTCGCCAAGGAATGGCCTGAGATAGGGAAGAGCGTAGCCATAGCCGAGCACGCGCAACCCTCGCAGATCGGGCCATGCGAGACGGACGCGCCGGAAAATCGTGCGGCGCGCGACCTGCCCGATCGGCTCCTCGTAGAAGGACGCAAGGTCCTTTACACCGGGCTGCATGACGCCTCCCCAGCCCTAACGCACGCGCTGTTCAACCTCCGCGGAGTCGCTGCTAATATCTGCAAAAGGGAGAGTGCCATGGCCCAGCTCGATATCGAGATCATTGCCTGCCTCACTGACAATTACGCATATCTTCTACACGACGTGGAGGCAGATATCTGCGCAGTCGTCGATCCTTCCGAAAGCGGCCCGGTGCGCGCCGCACTGAAGAACAGAGGTTGGCATTTGACGCATATCCTGAACACCCACCACCACCCGGATCACACCGGCGGAAATGTCGCCCTGAAGAGGGAATACGGCGCGGCGGTGGTGGGTCCCGGCAAGGACCGCGATCGTATTCCCGCAATGGACATCGGCGTGGACGAAGACACGCCATTCGAGTTCGGTGAGCACGCTGCTTGCGTGATCGAGATACCGGCTCACACACGCTCGCATATCGCCTTCGCGTTCGAAAACGATCATGCCGTGTTCACGGGCGACACGCTATTCGCGATGGGTTGCGGCCGCCTCTTCGAAGGTACGCCGGAGATGATGTGGCGCAGTCTCTCCAAACTGATGCGTCTAAGTGACGACATGCGCGTTTATTGCGGGCACGAATACACCCTCAACAACGGACGCTTTGCACTCACACTGGAGCCCGGCAATGCCGACCTGCAGGCACGCATGCGTGAAGTGGAGGAGTTGCGGACAACGGGTGCGCCGACCATCCCCTCGACGATTGCTCTGGAAAAGAAAACCAATCCGTTTCTACGGCCCGGTTCCGCCGAAATTCGCCGCTCGCTCAATATGTCAAACGCCAGCGACATCGAGGTCTTCGCCGAAATGCGGGCCCGCAAGGATGTGTTCTAGCCTGCGAAAGGCAACCGGCACGCGCAGGCGGGGAGCCGCCGTGCTTATTCCAGCGCGTAGACGAGCGATTTGAGATAGGCGGTTTCGGGCAGCGCGGGATGCACGGGATGGTCGGGGCCCGCGCCGGACTGGCGGATGAGACTTGCGCGACGTTCTGCGCGGGCGATGCCGGCGGCACACTCCGTTTGAAAACGGTTCCTGTCGATGTTGTGCGAGCAGGACGCGAGCATGACAAAACCGCCGGCCGACGTCACCCGCGACGCGAGACGCGCCAGCTTGCGGTAGGCGCGGGAGCCGGACTCGAGATCTTTGCGCGATTTCACGAAGGGTGGTGGATCGCAGATCACGATGTCGAACGATTCGCCTGCCGAAGCCAGGCGCTGCAGCTCTTCGACCGCATCCGCCTTGACGAATCGACAGATGCCGTCTGCCGCATTGGCCGTGGCGCCCTCTTCAGCCAGCGCCAGAGCCGGCGCCGAGCTGTCGAGCCCGTTCACCTCGCGCGCGCCGCCGCGTGCCGCGGAAAGGGCAAATCCCCCCGAATGACAGAAGACGTCCAGCACCGATTTGCCGCGCGCGAGCGATGCCATGAAGACGCGGTTGTCGCGCTGGTCGAAATACCAGCCGGTTTTCTGACCGCCGGACAGATCGGCAAAATATCGCGTGCCGTTCTCTTCCAGGCCGAGATGGGAAGGAACTTCCCCCTTCGCCGCCCTGACAAACGATGAAAGCCCTTCAAGTTTGCGCGCGGGCGAATCCGAGCGCAGAATTATATTGACAGGTGCGGCCACGTCGTCGAGCGCGGCAAGTATTGCTTCGGTCTGCGCTTCCATGCCAGCCGTGGTCACCTGCACCGCGAAACTGTCGCCATAGCGATCGATGGAGAGGCCCGGCAGGTGATCACCCTCGGCATGAACGAGGCGATAGAAAGGCCTGTCGAACAGCGCGCTGCGGAGGGCGAGCGCGTGCGCCATGCGGCCGGCAAAGAACTCCCGGTCGATCTTTGCACCAGGGAGAGTCTCGAACAGCCGGACGGCAATCAGGCTGTTCGGATTGTAGTAACCGGCACCAAATTTCCGGCCGTCGCTCCCTTCCACCTCGACAAGCGAGCCCGGCGGCAGGCCTCTCGCACTTTGATCGATTGCGACTTCGTTGGAGAAGATCCAGGACGCGCCCGCGCGGGCGCGTCGTCCTTCGTGCGGCTTGAGACGAATGGTCGGGCGTTTCATCGGGCAATCTAATCCTCGTTGTTCAATTCGCTCGCCGCACGCTGGCGCGATGCGTTGGCTTTGCTGCGCGCAACGAGCGCCGGCGGCGCGTGGGCACGCGCATTCAGATAATCGTAGAGCGCCATGATCTCATAATCCGCGAGCACGTGGAAGCGAACGGATGACTGACGCTTCATCGTGGGGACGGCGTGGTGACGAACACCGAGCCCGCGGCGAAGCAGATCGAAAAATAGAGGCCGGCCGTAGAGAGAAACGATGTCGAGGTTCGGAATGCCGCGCGCGGCCGATCCCTCGAGATCGCTACCGTGACATTCGCTGCAGGAGATGCGCGAGAGGTAACGCCCGCCATCGTAGCGTGGACCGAGATCGAGCGAGGAAGGCGCGTCCCTTGCCGCGAGCACGGCCGGGACGATGCGTCCGCCAAGCAGGGCGAGCCGCGCGTCCCGATCCCAGACGGGCGCAGGCCGGACCTTGCCGGCAGGCCCAAGCGAACGCAGATAGGCGAGCAGCGCCGCGACATCGGCTTCGCTCATGTAAGTATAAGCCGCGGACGGCATGACAAAGAGGCTCGTCGCATCAAAGGCGACGCCGCGGCGAAGCGCGCGCTCGAACTGGCCGTCGGACATGCGTGCCGCCGACAGGCGAAGGTTAGACGACCAAAGGACGGGTTTACCCCCCGCGCGCCGGCCTTCGAAATCGTCGCCGTGGCAGTCGCTGCAACCCGCAATCCGCGCAAGATGCGCTCCGCGCTCGACCATCCGGTGCGAGGGCATGGCCGGCTCCTCGATCGCCGGCAGCGGATAGCGGCGCTCGATGATGGCCTCCGAGGCGACATGGATATAAAGGGGAACTATCACGACGCACGCAACGATCGCCGCTGCTGCCGCGCTTCCCCATTTGAGGACAGGGTGCATCGCTTGTCCTCGCCGACCCCTCGGCGCGAGGCTAGGGGCGTTTCCCGCGCCCTGCAAATCCAGCCTGTGGTGCCGGACACATTCAGGCGGCCAACCCGCGAGTGATTCCCTATAGTGCCCGGCGTGCGAAGTCCCGCTTACTGCCTTATGCCCAGCGCCACAGAATTTCGGAGTTCCTGGAGTGAACGGACGGGCCGCGCGGTTCGACTTGGTCAACCTGTTCGACTAGAATATCCGCGACGGCAGCGGCGTGGGCGTATTGCGCCGCAACGGGAACCGAGGCGGGCTTTTCGTCGGGCGCCGCGCGTTTTTTTGAGGACGAAGCCGCGCACGATAGTGTGTGTGTGGTGTCGGGGAAACCAAGGGGATGGCCAATCGTTTCTGCTAACGTCGATATCGGAGGTTCTGGCGAGGCTTTGGGGCCCCAAACGCAAGGAGATCGAAGATGCTGAGACTTTCGGAGAAATTGAAATCGCTTGCCAGGGGTACCGTTTTGGCAGGTGCAATTGCAGCGGCCGGCGCTGCGCCCGCGATGGCGGCGATGCATGGCGGCGGCGGCGGCTTCCACGGTAGCGCCGGCGCCTTTCACGGAGGCGGTTTTCATGCCAGCCCGGGCGCCTCGTTCCG
>Ga0182024_10001133_pt1 | contig 69031 bp, 65 predicted proteins | sample P32metaG_FD_120480 | JGI IMG/M metagenome (GOLD analysis project Ga0182024, IMG submission 120480) | Permafrost microbial communities from Stordalen Mire, Sweden - P3-2 metaG (Illumina Assembly) | ecosystem: Environmental > Terrestrial > Soil > Wetlands > Permafrost | place: Sweden: Stordalen...
AGATCTTTAACTGGCACAGTGGCGAGCGCGATCCGTTACGCCGACACCACTGCCGCACCACCACCTACCGCGTAGCGGTTTAGTCCAAAGCCGTTTGAAGGAAGGCGCTGGCGTTTGCGGCGGACGCGGTGCTATGGGATTTGAATCGACTTTGGTCTGTAATCGACAGATTTCACGGCAGTTGCGAAAATAGGCCAAAGGTGAAAACAGTCAATCAATATGCCACGTTGCGGCATGACTCGCAGAGTTTAGCACGCGAAGCGTCCGCCGCGCCAGTGGCTTCGTTCAAACGGGGTTATCGTCATGTGGCCCAGATCGGCACCAGTGAAAAGTGGCTATTCAACGTTTAATGCTGCAGAAGGAACCTCTGGATGCGCCGGCCGTTGCCGGTCTCCGCAACGTAGAGATTGCCTTTTGAGTCAGCTACCATGGTGTGCGCGTTTGTGAACTGGCCCGGCCCATGCCCTGGAGTCCCGAAACCGCCAAGGATGGCGCCGGTCGAGCGGTCCACAACAAACACGGCCTGGTTTCCGCTGTTTTCCTCACAACCGTACATGAAGGTCTGCGCTTTGTCGGCAGAGAACGCGATGTTGCTTATCCCCCCGCCCGGGGTTTTAACCTCTATGTGCCGTTTGAAGTTACCCATCTTGTCGAAGACCCCTTTTGTACAATTTCTACCCCACCGTTTGCCAAAACGGCTTTTCCTCAATCCGAAATAATTCCTAAGCTACGTATATTCAGGCAGTTGGGCAATAGCCAGGTCTTGGCCCAGCATTTGCTCTAATCAAGGCGAGTTCCTCCGTGAAGGGCCGATAGTAGGTTGAGGGAGGAAAGATTTCTCACGAAGTCGCCAAACTTTAAGGATGCGAGGCACGATGCGATTCGAAAGGACAAGATCTATCACGGGTACGAGATCGCCGGAGGCTGACGCATCGCGCGGCTATTCTTTGGTTGAGTTGGTTGTAGCCGTTTTCATAATCATCGTCGTAGCAGGGATGGCAATTCCCAAAATTGTGACCGTAACGCAAGATGTCCGCATGGGGAACGATATTCGGAGCATTTCCGCACAAATCTTTCTTGCGCGCATGCGGGCGGCCTCCGCGGGCGCAAGGAGCCGTGTGAACTTTAATACGTCGGCTAATACTTACCAGATTGAAGTCCTAAACGGTGCTACGTGGACGATCTATGGCGGCACAATCAATTTGGATACTGGCGATACCTTTGGGTACGGATCGATTACCACGCCGGCGGGCCAACAATCGCCGATATCGCAAACCACGCCGATTTATTTCAACTCGCGTGGCTTGGCGACAGACAGCTCCGGAAACGCCACGGCAAACTCCGCGATTTATTTCACGAATTTTCGAGGCCAGTATGCAGCCGTCGCTGTATCGATTGCTGGTCAGCCGACCTCATATACCTACACCGGGTCGGCATGGGTTACGTACTGAGCACAGGAGCGGAAAGAATGGCTGAACAACTCACAAGCATGTTGAACAACCGATCACTTCCAGGCTGCCGCTCGCAACTCTCGCGCCGCCCACGAATCGAGCGGGCAGAGCGGCGACTTCGAGATTGCGCACGCTTGGAGCGCGGTTCTGCTTTGATCGAGACGCTCGTTGCCGCAGGGATATTGATCATTGTTGTCGCGGGCATTCTACCCGTATTCATGCTGGCCACTCAAACCACGTATACGCAAGGAGACGTTGCCACCAGAGTCACCGAATACGCCCAGGACAAGATGGAACAGTTGCTCAGTCTTAATAAGGACAATATCATCAGCGACGGCTTTAATGACGCCACCACGGATACCACTGTCTTTCCAGCAGCGGTTAATGCCCTTGATGGAACTACATCCTGCACCGGCACCTCGCCCAATATATGCGGGCTTGGCGGCGGGTCAACGGTAGCCAGTACATGCGGGCTTGGCGGCGGGTCAATGGCACCCAGCTCGACCGTTGGATCGATTCCCCCTGCTGCGCCGGTTACGTACTTCGTTGACTACCTTGATGCCAATGGCAACCTCCTGACAAGTTCCACCGGAGCGTACTACACCCGTCAGTGGCAGGTATCCCTCGACTCCACTAGCTGTCTGAAGACCATCGCCGTTGTCGCGAGTTCCGTCTCCGCTGGCTTGAAGGGCGGTGCTGTTTCCATGAAGCTGGTTACCATCAAGGCGGCAAATCTGTGAAGCGTCCGCATAGGAGTTCCATAGCCATGATCTCTCATTCTGAGGGCACAAGAAATTTTTGCGGACGTAATGCAAGGGCGCGTGGCTTGCATTCCTCTGGTTCCACTTGCAGGGGATTCTCTCTGCCCGAATTGCTGGTTAGCATGGCCGTCATGCTGGTGGTCGCGGGCGCGGTCGTTTCCTTGATTTCATATAATCAGAATAACTACGGACGGACCGAACAGCAGTCCGACATGTATGAAAATGTGCGGGCCGTCGCGGAATTGTTGGCGCAAGAAATCGGGCAGGCCGGATTGGTGAACTTGCCATTAGCCACGACCGCGACGCTCAGCGCTGCGGTTACCAGTAGCGCCACAGCTCAGACCCGCGCGGTTTCTTCGACCACTTCGATGTATGCAGGGGAAATTCTGCTGGTGGACCCGGGAGCCAACGAAGAGCCGGTAACTATCGTAAGTCTGACTTCGACCTCGATCAACGGCATCTTTGCAAACAATCATGCCTCGGGCGCCGTCATCCATGCGATCGGTGTTGCTCCCAACGGAATCGTATCCCCTTCTTCCAGCGTCACAACTCCAGGAGGTGTTTCATGCGTGACGACTCCGACCGGTGTAACTTATACGGCTACCGACGGTTCGACCTGCAATGTCCTGAACATATGGGGAGACCTTAACTCCGACGGCACGCTCGTTTACGTGCGTTACACCTGTAACACCACTACCACCCCCGGAACCCTGACGAGGTCGGTGACCACGATCACGCCGGGCGTCAATTCCATCGCAAGCACGGCGGTGCAGACGTTGCTCTCGACGCTGATTCCGAATCCGCCGAATAGCGCGCCCACTCCCTGCTTCCAATACGACCTTTCCACGCAACAGATCACAGTGAACGGTGTTACGAATACATACTACATGATAGCAAACATCGGCCTCACCCTTAGTGTGCGGACCCTGAAGCCCGACCCGATTACGGGCCAATATTTGCCAATGACCAAGTCATTCCTGGATTTGTCGCCACGCAACATATTGGCCGGCTACGAACAAGCCAATTGGGGCGACGCCAGCCGGCTGCAAAATCAGCCGCCGAACGTAACGCTTTACTAAACGTCGCGGCAGCAATGAATTCCTGGCCGCGGGAGGAAACCGAACCATGAATGAACAAGGGAAACGCAACGCTTCGGAAAAGGGTTCCGCCTTGATCTTCGCCCTGCTGGCAATCCTGGTGCTGAGCGTCCTGGCGGCTACCGTCATGTTTACTTCGCAATCGCAAGTTTGGACGTCCTTGAACTACCGGCAGACCGCGCAAGCTCGATATGTGGCGGAGGCTGGGGTCCAAGCGACGATCAACTGGCTCGCCAACTCCACTGGCAGCAATGCTTACGTACCCCCCACCATTGCCTCCAGTTACCCTGGTTTCAACGTCACCAATTACCCCGTGACGTGTGCGGCGGCGGGGAGCGGTTGCACCAGCACCACGTTACCCGTGATGCTTTCGTCGACAAGCGGCAACTCGAACTATTATGACACAACGGGAACTGTCGCCAACAACTTTGTGACTGCTTTGTCGCCCGGGACCGTTCCGGGAATTACGGGTGCTTCTTATAAGACTACCGCCACGCTCCTGCGCTTGCCTACTGCCACGACCACTGTTTCCTGGCTGAGCGGCCCGGCCCCGCAGACTTGGCAGATCACTTCCGTGGGAACCGTCGCGGGTGTTACGACCTCTACTGTACAGGTTGTTGAGACGTTCGACCGGCTTACTACGCCGGTGTTCACCAATGGTCTGGAGACAACTTCCACTGCCTGTGGTTCCATTACTTTTTTAAATTCCGGAAGCTACACGGACAGTTATAATTCCAATAACGGCCCGTACAGCACGGGCAGCTCGGGCAACAACCAGGCGAGCGGCGGGAATATCGGAACGAATGGGAATGTTTATCTGGGCTCGGGTGTGACCGTTAATGGGACGATTACGGCGGAAAACACAATCGTAGCGACGTCAAACCAAGCGGGGACAAGTCCAAATCCTCCTTGCCTCAACGGGGTCACGAATAAGACCGGCAACAGCACTTTTGACCAGGGCTTGTACAAGGAACCCGCAACTTTGGTCGCTAAACTTCCCTGGAGCTGTGCGGCGCAACCTTGCTACCCGCCTCCGGTCGTTATTAGTGGCGTCACTAAGCCAAATATCACCACGAGTCAGAACATAAATTCCCAATGCGCTTCAATCACCGGTTGCAGTACGGGCACCTCGGTCAATGTTTACGACGGCACTGGTAGCAATCACCCTGGTACCACAATTTCTGCAACCGTATACACTCTGGCACCCGGGTCGTATGGAAACCTCACGCTCGGAAATACGTCAACCAACAGCGCGGATGTCACTGTGGTTCACGTTTCAGCCGGGACTTACAACATTAACAGCATTGATATGGGCAGCGACGACGCCCAGGTCGTCATCGATTCCGGCCCCGTCGTATTCAATATGGTCGGGAATTGTTCCTCGGGCTGCCCCACGGAATCCGGTCTTCCCTCGGGCTTTTCTTCAACCGAGATCGTTCATATCTCCGGTGCCGGGGGGCTAAATGGCTGCAAACCCTCGGGAGGTACAGGCACTGTAGCCAATCCCGGTAGCTATGGCAATTCTACCTGTGGGACTGCGAAGACCCCGTTCAACGGAATCCCGGCGAACATGCAGTTCGTTTACGGTGGAACGAATACCGTGCGGCTCGGTGGAATGCCCTTTGCCGCGGCTATCTACGCGCCAGCAGCCGACTATTACACGCCCGGATCTCCCGTCGGACTTTTCGGGAGCGTGATCGCGTCATTGTTTAACGATAGCTCCGGTTCTCCCTGGCATTATGACAACGCGCTGGGAGCCACCGGAATGAAGGTGGGAGGCTACAAGTCACTCGGCTTCAGTTGGACCAAATTTTGAAGCTTGGCTGGCGAGACTGCTAGGCCCTTTCTCACAAAGCAGTGATTGCCGTAAAGGGCTGGGGCGAACATTCGCGGAAAAAGCGAATCGCCCCGTGAGGTGCATCGGGTGCCAGGTGCCTGAAAATGCCGGGATCGGCTATCGCCAAAATTTCGGTTTCTCGGGGAGGATGTATTCGAAAAGGCATGAGGAGTGACTGTTTCACCCCGTCCATGCACGTTTTTTTCGCCGCAACGCACTAAAATGGGACATGCTGTCGCGGCCACAGCGGTCGGTTCCCTGAACTGGCGATTCCAAAAAGACTCTAGGCCTGCGGCCCGATGGAGGCACGTTCGTGATCATTCCACTTCGCAATGAAAATAACCTCGGCAGGCGCTGGCCGTACATCACTATCACCATAATTGCCTTGAGCGCGCTGCTTTTTTTGGTGGCGCACAATAGCCTCGACGAGCAGTTCAATCGTTTCGCGGAAGTGCAGTCGCGCACGTTACGTCTGGCAGCTGCTTATCCGGATGCACCTCTGAGTCAGGGCCAACAGGAACTGGTGTCCAACTTCCGTCGCAGCCAGCGGGCAACCTGGGACCAATTTGCCTCCGGGGAACGCATTCCCGAGGACAAATGGGAACTGGAGATGCGCCAGTCCACGCCCGACCAGATCAAACAAGAGATGATCAGGCTGGGTAGCCAACTGGACCAGATGCGGCAATCCACGATCTCTCAATTTGGTCTTGCTGCGCCGCGGCCAACTCTGCTCAGCTTTATTACGGCAAATTTCATTGAGGGCAGCTGGCTACATCTGATCCTCAACTTGTGGTTCTTATGGCTTGTGGGTACGGCGCTGGAGGAAGTTTGGGGTCCGGCGCTCTATGCTGGCATCTATCTGGTTTCGGGTATAGGGGGATTGATTGTACAAGCACTCGCCAACCGCAGTGGCATGGTTCCGGTAATCGGAGCCTCAGGTGCAATCGCCGCGCTGCTGGGCGCCTTCCTCGTGCGGTTCTCTACTTCCAAGATACAGTTGGGATTCTTTTACTTGCGGCCGAAGCTTTTGCGTTTTAGTTTGCCAGCTTATGCTGTGTTGCCCTTATGGGTGGCGGGACAATTCTTCTCTAGTCGCATGTCGCATGAAGCTGGCGGAGCCTCTTACTGGTCGCAAATCGGCGGCTTTGCGATTGGGTTGACCCTGGCGACAATCCTGCGTTATTCCGGCATCGCAAAAAAAATGGAACAGGCGATTGAGGCTCAGGTCAGTTGGTCGGCCGATCCGCGCATCGTAAAGGCCAGCGAGTATCTGGAAAAGAACAATATCGATTCGGCAATTGCCGAACTGCAAGCCCAAATTAAGGACAAGCCCGGTTGCATCGACGCTTGGGAACTACTGCCATGTCTTTACTGGAAGAAAGGGAATATCCCGGCCCACCAGGCCGCACTGGAGACCGTCTGCCGATTGCACGTCAAGAACAAGAATTTTGAAGCGGCATGGCAGGACTACGAAGACTATGTCCGCGCCGGAGGCGGGACCAGCAAAATGCCTTGCGCAACCTGGTTCGAACTTTGTCGCAACGCAGAAGACCAACAGAATTGGGATCGTGCATCGACTGAATATGAACATCTTGCAATGGCTTACCCTACTGAGCGGGCATCCGTCCTCTCGCTGATTTCCGCTGCGCGAATCCATCTGCGTTTGGGCAACTTCCCGGATGCAAGGAAGCTCTATACCGCTGCCCAATCTTCGCCGGTTCCGCACCGCGATTGGGATGAAACCATACGCAAGGGCCTTGAAAAAGCTGACGTAGGCAGCAGGCGCGAAACGGTTGACGTCCGACAATAACCGTTGAAAATTTAACCCACTTCCTCGAATTGGCACGGAAGATGCATTTAGGTGGATACAACCCCATTAGGAAGTGTCCAGCCATTGCATGCGCTGAGCGACGGATCTGCTTAGCGTTTTTGGCAATGCCTCTCCGGTCAGGCTAGTGCGAAATTCGGGCCCGCCGAATAGCAACGATCGAACCTGCTGCCTTTATTTGCTTTTCATAGCGCGGGTTTAAACCGCGCGGAAAATGGCGCGGCGGATGGCGGAACCGTGCACGCATATTGCGGCGGCCAACCCGGATCGCTCGGTGCATTTCTGCACAGCGATGTGGAGTTGTAAATCACATTGCCCAGGACAACTGGGCCGTCCAGCGGCTCGGCGTAAATTTGATAATTCTGCGAACTCCCTACAGCCAACTGTTGAAGCGAAAATGTTCCGTCAAATTGCACGGGGCCGGGACGGCTGCAACTCCATCCGCCAAGCACAGCGGCGGCAACGGTTCCGGTGGCATTGTCCAGCGCAACCACTTGCGCTGGAAAAATGCCCGTCACTCCCGCGGGAGAAATTGGGAAAGCGAGAGGATTCGCGGGGAGAACGTGCCCGCTGATTGCGCCGATGTTGAGCATCTCCATCATGTTCCTCTCTCAATCGGAAACCTGGTCCAGCTTGAACTATCGAGAGATGACCCAGGCGCGCTATGGCGCGGAAGCCGGCCTGGACTCCGCCACCAATTACATCGTGAATACCTACTGCGCTCCCGGCAATACGCCGACTTGCACCAATGGCTTGGCCCCGGCGAGCGGCGACACGGTGTCGTTGTACAACACGAACGTATCTCCAGTCACGCTGGTCAGCAATGGGAACCCCGTCATATTATCGACTACCTCCAGTGCCAGCAACGACCCCGTTGCGTCGGTTGAGACGGCCTTCGAGAACGCCGCTCTAGGAAGCCTTCCGTCAGGCAGCACAACTGTGAGCTACACGGCCACGGCTACGTTGGTCGCCATGAATCAGGTGACAACGGCGTCTGGCGCCGCGACAGTCCAGACCTGGAGCATCACCGCAAATGGCAACATCAGTGGCATGCGCAACGCCACGGAGCAAGTCACCGGAATCGTGGAGCAGCAGGTTACCTTCGGGACCGCGCCAGCGCCAAGTTATGGCGTCTTTGCGACCGGATCAGGATGCGGCGCGATCACTATCTCGGGCGGCATAGTGGTCGGGAGTTATAATTCGAAGTTGTCCCGCCTTTAGTTGAAACCTGAAAAAGGAAGTAGCGGCTCTCGGCCCGGACTCGGATAGAGTCCGAGATGAGAACTCTTTTTAGAGAGGAGAGCCGCTATGGCCGACAGATACCAGAGCAGAGGGAAGAAGTCCACGAAGAAGTTCGAGGTAATGGGGAGCAAAGAAATGGCGGTGCGGTTGCCGCTACCGCTGGTGGAGGTGTGGGAGGAGTTGCAGCCCGAGGTCGAACACCTGACCGGGCTGGCGGGGTTGAAGATCATTCGGGCCGTGATCGAGGATGAAGTGATGCGACGCGTAGGGCCGCGCCACCAGCCGGATCCGGGGTCGAGTTGCTTGCGTTGGGGTCAGCGCCAGTGGATGTTCTTGATTGTCCCGATTCTTCCATCGCTTATGATTTCTACCCGGTCTTCCAAATGGAACATAAGGCAACCTTCCTTTCAAACCATTTCAAAACCGCTCACCAATGAGTTTACACCCGGAGCAAACTATTTTTGGTCACAGTCAAAATATGTGTTTACGGAACGGTATAACGACGGTATAAAAAATTAGGCTCCCGACGGCGCTCCAGGGCGCACGCGGGCTATGGCCTTATTGGGAATAAGGGAAAAACATTGGGAAATAGTTTGTTGGCGGAGAGGGTGGGAATCAAAACCCTCAATAAAACTTCCTCGTAACTAACTCTATCTCCTGTATTTCTAACGGGCCGAAAACTTTCCCTCTGTTCGGTAGCCCTGGAGAGCCCTCGGTAGCCCTGAAAACCGCTACCGCGCTATTACCGATAGCGCGCCGCGCTCCGGAAGTAAACCAAAATTTTGGCTGCGATCAAAAATAATTTTGGCCGCCCGCGCAGTATCAACAGAAATGGAAAATTACCGTGTGTATCTTCACGTGGATTTAGAGACCTATGAGGTTGTGTACGTCGGGTTGGGTCAAGCTGGTAGGCCCTGGGACAATCTTCGACGCGGGAGGGAACATCGCCTGTGGATGGAAAAACAGGATTTATGGACCGTTGTTCTACCCGTCCTAAAGAGTGCGACCAAAAGGGCGGCGTGGTCTTTGCGCGAAAATGGGCCGCCATGCTTGGCCCGGACCGTGAACTTGTTGCCGCGCAGCGCATGATTGTTTCCACGTCCCCTCCTGACCCATCCGCTCTCCCATTGTGAGGCCTTGGAAGCTTCCCCATTCCTGTCTAAAAATGCTGACCGCATGAATGGTCGCGATTCAGGGAATGAATCGAGATCATTCAATATGAAAATAACACCGGAAATCCTCCATTTTCCAACCCGCATTCTCAGAAAATCAGCGCCGATTCGCAGGAGCCACGATAGTCCTATTCAGTACGCAAGCATTTTTGACCAGTAAAAAGGCCGCTTTGCTGCATTATGGCGTTGAGATGATAGAGTTTTGAAGATGAGGTTCTAGTTTATGCGCAAAAGTTTGCATACTTCTCATTTCGCTTGAAAAACACGCCAGCTTCAAAGAAAACCGCAATTACAGCATTTCCTGTAGATTAGCGCGCCTTTTGCAGTCTTGAGCAAATCTGGCTGCCAGCGTGCTACCTACCGTTAACGCGGGGTTAGAACCGGGACGTTATTGATTGGATTTTGTCAATCGAATTTGTTACGCTGGTCTCCCCCTCAACCAAGTACTAGGACTAAAAGACTAAAAACTTAACGTGGAGGCATATTCAGATGACGTTTAAACAGTTCGTCAGCAAGTTCCATCAGGAAGAGTCTGGTCAGGACATGCTCGAGTACGCGCTGGTTTTGGCTGCGGTTTTGGCGGCAGTGGTGGTCGGTTCGAACAATTTGGCAAGCACGATCAACATCGAACTCGGAAAGATCACTGACAACATTGAATCTATAAACATCCCGTAATACCTGGGGCGTCGGGTAGCATTTACCCGCGCGGCGCGGCGCCAGTCTTTTCATTTAAAGTGAGATTATGAATTCGATTCAATTTATTCCCGAGCTGGCTGCGGCTGTGGCAGTATTGGCCGCGATCAGCGATGTTAAGGCACGGCGGATCCCCAATCTGCTGACCTATCCCGCCATGGTTGCGGGCCTGCTCTTGCAGTGTGTGCTGCATGGGTGGAGAGGGCTGCTGCTCGGTGCGGGAGGCGGTCTCCTTTTCGGTGGTGTGTTCCTGCTGTTCTACGTGGTCCGGGCCATGGGGGCAGGAGACGTGAAGCTGGCCGCGGCCCTGGGATGCATTGTGGGATGGCCGGCTACGTTGCCGGTGATGGTCGCGACTGCTTTAGCCGGAGGCGTGCTGGCCATAATCTTCATGGTTCTGTCAGGTCGCATCGTGGAGACGTTGCGAAATACATTGTGGGTGGCGGGATTCCACCTCCAGCACGGACTACAGGCACACCCGATCGTAAACCTGGATAATCCCACCGCGGTGCGCATGCCGTACGGTCTCGCATTTGCGATAGGCACCTTGTTCTGGGCTGTTTCTTTGCATATTTGGAGGTAATTTTATGGGTACACGAAGACTTGGTCTAGCTCTATTCGCCGCCTTGGTGATCTCACTGGGCATCACATCCGTGTTCTATGTGCGTGTCATGAAGGCGCAAGCCAGCAACCGCCCGAAGACGAGACTCGTTGTGGCGGCCGCGATTGAGTTGCAGCCTGGCAGCCCCATTACCGCTGACAACCTGACGGAAATCAACTGGCCCGAGAATGTACCGCTGGACGGGCTGTTCGATAAAAAGGAAGACGTCGCGGGTCACGTGTTGATGAACGCGGTGGCGGCAAACGAGCCGGTGCTGCGGCGCGACCTGGCGTCAAGCGCGAGCTTGGGTCTGGCGGCCAAGATTCCGGACGGCATGCGCGCGACGGCGGTGAAGACCAATGAAGTCATGAACGTGGCCGGATTTATTTTTCCTGGCTCGCGGGTGGATGTTCTGGTCACACTGCACGGCGAGAACAACGCGAGCTCGACTGCGCGCACGGTCTTGCAGGACGTCCAGGTGCTATCCACCGGAGCAAAGATGGACCCCGATCCCAACGGCAAGCCCGAGAACGTAACCGTAGTCACCCTGCTGGTCACCCCCGAGCAGTCGGAAAAGCTGGCGCTGGCGGAGAACCAAGGCACCATCCAGTTCGTTCTTCGCAATAGCGGAGATTCGGCGAATCCGGCAACTCCCGCAGTGGGTATGGCCGAGTTGACGGGCGCGCCAAAGCAGCCGTCAAAGACAGCAAACCCAAAGCGAATTGCCCCAGTCACAGCAGCTTTGAAAGCACCGGAGCCTTACATTGTGGAGACGGTGGCCAACGGCAAGATTACAGTTTCCAAGTTTCCAGTGAGTCCTGAGTAAGGTGAAGGAGCCAATGCCGCGAGTCCACGCATCAGTAGTTTGTCTTCTGGCGCTGTACATCTCAGGCGCTTTGTGCCTCTGCGCGCCTGTGCTGGCGCAGGTTCCTGCTTCCTCCGCCGAGCAACAGCCACTGCCTGAAGAGACCGCCGGAGGAAACCAGGTCGTACACATCCTGGTCGGCCATTCCGTGGTGATCCGCACCGACCCCCGCCTCACAAGAGTGCTCGTGGGCAATGCCGCCGTCGTGGGTACCGAAACGACGGCGCCAAACGAGGTGGTGGTGACGGCAATAGCCCCGGGCAGCAGCAGCGTTGTCCTGTGGCAGGAGAACAATCAATCGCGCATCATCGAAGTATTTGCGGATGTGGATGTGTCGTTGCTGCGGGAAGCAATCACGCGCGGATTTCCCGGCGAAGCCATCGGGGCGGAAGCCGAGGAAGGCCGGGTGGTATTGTCCGGAACGGCATCATCGGCGGCTGTTGGGGACCAGATCGGCAAAATGGCGGTGCCCTTCTCGAAAGACGTGGTGAACTCAATTCGTATCGCAGCGCCGGGACGGCAGAAGCAGGTCATGTTGAAGGTCCGTTTTGCCGAAGTGGATCGCTCGGTTGTCACCTCGTTCGGAGTGAACCTGCTGAGCTTGCCGGGCTCGAAGAACATTGGAAGCACGGGTACAGGGCAGTTCTCGCCCCCTGGTCTTGCGACCACGACAACGACGACGGCGGCGGCCACGACCACCACGTCATCGACATTGTCCAACGGCTTTACGTTGAATAGCTTACTCAACATTTTCCTTTACCGGCCGGACATCGACGTCGCCGCGACGATTCAAGATTTGCAACAGAGAAACGTGCTGCAGATCCTGGCCGAACCGAATCTGTTGGCTGCCAACGGCGAGGCGGCGAGCTTCCTGGCCGGCGGAGAATTGCCCTACCCCGTTGTCACGGGCGCAGCAGGACAGTCCACGGTTACCGTACAGTTCAAGCCCTTCGGCGTGAGACTGGAATTCACCGGAACGATCGAGGCCGACAACACAATCCGGTTGAAGATACTCCCGGAAGTGAGCGCGCTTGATTACACCAACGCGGTAACCATCAGCGGGTTTACGTTGCCGGCCATTTCAACCCGCCATGCGGAGACCGTCGTGGAGTTGCGTGACGGCCAGAGCTTTGGCATCGCGGGACTGCTTGACCAGAGGACTACAGACGTATTTTCCAAGATGCCGGGTATCGGCGATCTGCCCATCATCGGCCTGCTATTTCGGTCCAAGTCGGTGAACAAGACGAACACCGAACTGCTCGTAATCGTCACGCCGACGATCGTGGACCCGGCAGCGGCCCCGACGCCGCCACCCGAGTTGCCCAAGATGCCGACCGCGCCGCTCGACCCAAAGCAGTTCGACACGACGATTCCAGGCGAGGGAATCAAGTGAACTGAGGGGGAGTAAATATGCAGACGTTGGGAACATCAACCAGAGTCGCGGTAATTGCGGTTTGCCTTGATCCAACATCGTATCAGACCCTTTCGCATTTCATGTCGGGCGTGCCCGGGGCGGAGATGCTGGGAAACGTGAACCATTATTCCGGCGCGGAACGTGAGGTGGGCCGCGCTCTGGACCTCGCACGAACCCGAATTTGCTTCATTGACTACGACCAGAGCGCAGATGAAGCAACGTGGGTCACCGAACGGCTGCGGTCCGAATATCCAGAGGTGCACATCTTCGCTGTGTCAACCTATTCCGAACACGAAGCGGTCATCGCAGCCATGCGGTCAGGCTGCGCCGAATATCTGGTGAAGCCGATCCAGCATGAACGCGTGGTCGACGGATTGACGCGAGTGGCAGCGAAGCAGAATGAGAAACAACGGGCGAAAGTTCGCGGGACAGTTGCCGTGCTGCTTGGAGCTAAGGGAGGGACCGGAGTCACCACCCTGGCGCTGCATTTGGCACTGGAGTTGGTCCGGTCAGGGAAGCGAAAGTGCTTATTGGTTGACCAGCATCCGGCCCTCGGAGATTTGTCGCTGTACCTCGGTACGGGCCGCCACCAGTACAATTTTTACGAGCTTGCCAGCAACAGGGATCGTCTGGACGAAGAACTTCTAAAGGGCTTTCTCCTGCCCCACAAGTCCGGCCTTCATCTGCTCGATTCGCCCGAGACAGTGGATGGGTTTCATGGCGCGCCGCCGTCAGCGGTGGAGCATGCGATCTCGTTTCTCTCCGATATCTATCAGTTCGTGGTAGTGGATTGCCCGCCCGGTCTTACGGAAGGGACGCTTGCTACCATCGCGACATCGCAGCAGGTTTTCATCGTAATGACCGCCGAATTACCGGCGGTGCGCAATACCGTCCGTTACATCGAGCACCTGACCGGTCTGGGATATGCGCCGGACACCATGCAAGTGGTGCTCAACCGGTTTTCCAAGCGGGGCCCGCTAAGCGATGATCGCATTGAAGCGGCCCTGGGCCGGCAGATTTTCCTGCGGGTGCCAAATAGTTATAACGAAGTGATCCGGGCGATCAATACCGGGGCGCCGATTTCCTCAAACAAATCGGACTTCAACGAAGCCATCCAGAAGTGGGTGCAAGAGTTAGTTAGGCGCAGCGGTGGAAGCGGCCAGGGGAAGGCCATGGCGGCGACTGCCCAGGACCGCACGGGCAAGAAGGGCCTGTTTGGCAGATAAGTAATGGATGATTATGAGCGAAGCGGATATCACGATCGGCGCAATGGGCGGGCGTAGGGCGGGGGATGCTGTCCTGGCGGCTGACGATGCGCGCACAAACCGGCTCGGCGAATTGTTGCGGCGCATCTGCTCGTTTCCGGTGATGCTAGGCGGGCTCCTAGTGGCAGCGGCGTTTGCGATGGGGCGTGTGGCTATACTCGATCCGGACTCATGGTGGCACATTAAGACGGGTGAGTTGATTCTCTCGACGCACCGGTGGGCTACAACCGATCCTTATTCCTACACCTCGGCTGGAGCGCCTTGGATGTCGGCCGAGTGGCTGGGCGATGTTTTCTTGGCATCGGTTTACCGGTTAGGGGGGGCGCGAGGACTGGAAGCGCTCCTGATCGTGATGGCCAGCGCCGTAATCCTGGGGATTTATGGATTCGCAACGCTGCGTTCGGGGAATTGCAAAGCGGCATTTTTGGCCTCAATCGCGTTAGCGCCTCTGGTAATGCCGTCTTTCAACCTGCGACCGCAGATGCTGGGATACTTGTTTTTGGTCCTCACGCTGATCGCGCTGGAGCGGTTCCGTCAAGGAAAGCAGCGGGCCGTGTGGTTGTTGCCGCTCTTGTTTCTGATCTGGGTTAATACGCATGGATCGTGGATTATCGGCTTGGGGGTAGTTGGGCTGTATATCGCCAGCGGCCTTATGAATTTTCAGTTTGGAAGCCTTGAAGCGCGGCGCTGGACAAACTCGGAACGAATACGCCTGGAGACAGTTTTCATGCTGTCGCTCGCGGCAATTCCGATCACGCCCTACGGGACCCAACTGGCCGCATATCCGTTTACGGTCGCTTCGTCGCTGCCTGTCAGCGTGGGAACCATCCAGGAATGGCGCGTCATGCCGTTCGATGTCACCGGCGGCAAAATATTTCTCGCTCTCGTGCTTGGATTTTTCCTGGCGCAAGTGGCGTTTCGCTTTACGTGGCGGCTCCACGAATTTCTGCTGTTCCTCTTCGGCGTCGGGATGGCCTGTCTGCACGTGCGTTTTCTGCTGCTGTTCGTGCCCTTCTTCGCTCCGCTGGCGGCGGTGATTCTGGCCCGGTGGGCGCCTGCCTATCTCAAGGAGAAGGATCAATACCTGATCAATTTCGCAATAATGGCGGGAATCGCTATCGCCATGGTGCATTACTTTCCTTCGCGGTCCCAGATGGAAGAGAAGGTGGCGAATCAATTTCCAGTCCATGCGCTGGAATACATGCGCGGGCACTCGGTGCCCGGCCCGCTTTATAACAACTACGGTTTCGGCGGATTCATGATCGAGTCGGGCTACAAAACTTTTATTGATGGCCGGAGCGAGCTGTTCGAATCAACGGGCGTGCTTCGCGATTATCTATACCTCACGCAACTGAAGCCGGGAGCGCTGATGGTATTGAGCCACTACGGGATCCGGTCGTGTCTGTTGTTTCGGGACGAGCCGCTCGCAGTCGTTCTGGGATCTCAGCCCGACTGGCAGAAAGTGTATTCGGACGACCTGAGCGCGCTTTACGTGAAACGAGACGCCGTCGATGATTCGAGACAGGCGCTGGTCGAATTTTTGCCCGCAGCCGCGAGGTGACTATGCCGGAGATGATCTCCATCGTGGTGCCGTGCTTCAACGAGGAGGAAGTTCTCCGGGAGACCAACCGAAGCCTGCTCGCCGCGCTCGAGCATTTACCTCTGGAGTTCGAGATTCTTTATGTGGATGATGGGAGCACCGACCAATCTCACGAGATCCTGCGGGAATTGCAGGCACTCGACGGACGCGTTCGCGTCCTGCGCTTTTCGCGGAACTTCGGACACCAGATGGCCATTACCGCGGGACTTGAGCACGCCTCCGGCGACGCCGTGGTGATCATCGATGCCGATTTGCAGGATCCGCCGGATGTGATCGCGGATTTCGTGGCCAAGTGGATGGACGGATACGACGTGGTGTATGGAGTGCGCGCCGAAAGAAATGGCGAAACCACATTCAAGCTGTGGACCGCAAAACTGTTCTACCGTTTGATCGGCAAATTGTCGGACACGGAAATTCCGGTGGACACCGGCGATTTCCGGCTGATAAGCCGGCGTGTGGTGAATGCGTTGCTTGAAATGCCGGAGCGCGACAGGTTCGTGCGCGGGATGGTGAGCTGGCTTGGATTCTCGCAGACCGCGGTGCCGTATCGAAGAGCGGCGAGAGCAGCGGGAGTCACGAAATTTTCGCTGTGGAAAATGTTGCGCTTCGCGGCCGATGGAATCGTCTCGTTTTCGATTTTACCGCTGCGCCTGGCGACATGGGCGGGGTTCGCCGCCTCGGGAATCGCCCTTCTGGGAATCCTGATTACGGTTATCGAGCGATTTATGGGCGTCGAGGGGCTGGTAAAAGGATGGGCTAGCATATTGGTTGCCATTCTATTTATCGGAGGCGTGCAATTGATTTGCATGGGAATCATTGGCGAGTATGTTGGCCGGATTTACGGGGAATCGAAGCGACGGCCCCTTTATGTGGTCCGTGAGCGGGCGGGATTTCAGACACGTGGGCTGGCGGTGGAAATGATGCCACAGACGCAATCTGCAGCTAGGAAGCGATAAGGAGTTTACAAGCGAATGACGGTATCGGAAACAATCACAAATCAGCGCGAGGCGGCGTTCCACGACGCTTGGGCTAGCGGCACCTCGATAGATAACGTGCTGGTGCGCGAATGCTTCGAAGCCCCCACGGCGCTTGAAAACCGCTTCATTTTGAGCCTAATGGGCAATTTGAGGGGCAAGAAGATACTGGATATCGGCGCGGGGCTAGGAGAATCCTCGGTGTATTTCGCGCTGCAGGGAGCGAAAGTGACGATGACGGATATTTCGCCTGGTATGGTGCGGACCGGGCTGGAACTTGCCCGGAAATACGGGGCGGAGGTCGAAGCCGTCGTATCGGGGGCCGAGGAGCCCGGCGTCCCGGCGGAAACATACGATTTCGTCTACATTGCGAACACTATTCATCACGTGCAGGATCGCGACGCGCTGTTTCAGAAAATCCATCGTGCGCTGAAACCCGGCGGGCGTTTTTTTTCCTGCGATCCGCTAGCATACAACCCCGTGATCAATGTATATCGCTGGATGGCCACAGAAGTACGCACCGAAGATGAATCGCCGCTGACGGTCGCGGACCTGAAGCTGGCGAGAAAATATTTTCCTGACGCACAGCATCGCGAATTCTGGATTTCGACTCTGATCCTTTTCCTAAAGTATTACGCAGTGGAGCGAGTGCACCCAAACCAAGACCGCTATTGGAAGCGAATCCTGCGAGAATCGCCGGAGCGGCTGCGCTGGTGGATTGCGTTTCGCGCGCTCGACTGTGCAGTTACTCGATTGCCGCTCGTGCGCTGGCTCGCGTGGAATATGGTCATGTGGGGAGAAAAAGGAGCGCCAGTCGCCGTCACGTCGAATTTCATTTAGGTTTGGATGTAGATAAGGGGATAACATCATGGCATTCGTATTTTCGACTACACCATCAGTGCCTCAGCAGCAACAGTCTAACGGTGCAAACGGTACGCCTTTATACAAGACGCACCAGGAACTGAAGACAGGCCTTCATCGCGACCTGCTGAACAAGATTGACCTGGAGAGACTCACTACACTGCAAGACGTCCGCGCGCGAACCCAGGTGCAAGCGGTAATCTACGATCTGATTAGCGCGTCGAATGTCCCGCTCAGCAGCGCGGAAAGGGAACGGATCTGCCGAGAGGTGTTGCATGAAGTCTTCGGGCTGGGTCCCCTCGAGCCGCTGCTGCAAGATGCGAACATCAGCGACATCCTGGTTAACACTCACCGGCAGGTTTACATTGAGCGGTCCGGCATCTTGGAACTTACCAATGTCGTTTTTAAGGATGCGGCGCACCTGCGACATATCATTGACAAAATTGTGTCCAACGTGGGCCGGCGCGTGGATGAATCCTCGCCGATGTGCGATGCGCGACTGGACGACGGTTCGCGCGTAAACGTTGTGATTCCGCCGCTCGCGATTGACGGGCCCATCCTGTCCATTCGGCGTTTCGGGCGCGTTCCGATCGGGGTTGAGCAACTGCTCGCCAAGCGCTCCATAACGTCTCCGATGTTGGAACTCCTGAAGGGCGCGGTCAAGGCGCGCCTCAATATCATTGTGTCGGGCGGTACGGGTGCTGGGAAGACCACCTTGCTGAACGTCCTGTCAAGTTTTATCTCCGAGCGGGAACGAGTCGTTACGATCGAAGACTCGGCCGAATTGCAAATGCAGCAGCCACACGTAGTCCGATTGGAATGCCGTCCTCCGAACGTGGAAGGAAAGGGCGCAGTGCGTCAGCGCGAGTTGGTGATCAACGCTCTCCGTATGCGCCCCGACCGCATCGTGCTGGGCGAAGTGCGCAGCGGCGAAGCGTTGGACATGCTGCAGGCCATGAATACGGGCCATGACGGTTCGTTGACCACCATTCACGCCAACAGTCCGCGCGACGCGATTGCACGTCTAGAAACTTTGTGTTTGATGGCTGAGCTCAACCTGCCAGACAAAGCTATACGTCAGCAAATCGCGTCGGCAGTGTCCATCATTGTGCAGGTAGCCCGGCTCAGCGATGGTGTTCGCCGGGTGACGCACATTTCCGAGGTCATTGGGTTCGCCGAGGAAAGGGTGACCATGCAAGACGTTTTCGTCTTTGACAAGCAAGGCGTCGGGCTGGACGGCCGCGTACTCGGCCGTTTTCGCGCAACTGGCCTGCGGCCGACATTTGAGGAGCGATTGACGGCATCCGGGATCCAGCTTCCCGCTAACATATTCGATCATGTCAGCGAGGTGGAACGATGACATTTGTCAGTATCTTTTTCATACTCTTGATCACTGCTTTCGCCGTGGTCGCGTTCTTTACCGAACCCTCTAAAGCGGACAAACTGATTCACTCTCGGCTGGTCTCGCTTGACCGGAAGAGTGATTCCTCCGGGGACGACGAGATGGAGATCGTCCGGGAAATCACTTTCAGCACGATTCCCGCCTTCGACAAATTTCTGCGCGGCAACCGTTTTGCTATCGGGCTGCAATTGCTGATCGAACAGTGCGACCTGGAATGGACGGTGGGGCGGTTCGTGTTCAGCACACTGCTGATTGTCGTTGTGGGGGCGATTCTCGGCAATTGGTGGATTGCGCCGGGGCTATTGGGCTGGGCCCCCGGTTTGGCGCTGGGGGTCATCCCGTACGTTTATCTTTTACAAAAGCGCCAGCAGCGGCTTCGCCGCTTCTCCGAGCAGCTTCCTGAAGCGATAGATCTGATGTCGCGCGGCCTTCGGGGAGGGCAGGCAGTGGCCGCAACCATCGAGACAGTCGCCCAGGAATCGGAGAATCCGTTGCGTTCTGAGTTTCGCCGCGCCGCCGACGAGCAAAGCTTCGGGCTGCCCTTTCGCGAATCGATGATTAACCTCGGTCGTCGCGTTCCGGTGGCCGATCTTCAGTTCCTGGTGACGGCGATTCTTGTCCAAAAAGACACCGGAGGTAATCTCGCACTGATTCTTGACAAGACCTCTCATGTGATTCGTGAGCGTGTACGCGTGGCGGGTCAAATACGGATTCGCACCGCGCAAGGGCGGCTGACGGGCTGGTTTCTCTGCGGACTGCCGTTCGTGATGTTCCTTGGCATGAACATTCTCCATCCAGGGTATGGAAGGATATTGTTCGAGGATCCGCTGGGACAAAAGATGGTGACTTATGCCGCGGTCCTGATGGTAATCGGTTTATTTGTAATTCGTCGAATTGTGAACTTCAAATTCTAGGAGTGGGTCATGATTCTCATTTTTCTGATATCGACCAGCGTCACCGTCTTTTTGTTTGCCGCTGCGATTATCGTGACATTGACCAGCAAGGATACCGTGGGCGCGCGACTGGTGGAAATTTCGGCTTCGGAGACCGTCAACGCGCCCAGCCTTTCGGAAAACCCGAAAAGCGGGCTGGCGCATGTGGCGGCTGCACTCACTAGCCCTTTCAAGCCGATTCGCGACATGATTTCCGGTTCGGATGGCGATTTAGAGTATCGGCTCACCTTGGCAGGCTTTCGTAAGGCCGAGCACGTCGAGGTATATACCGCGGCAAAGATGCTACTGCCGGTGATTGGGATCGTGGCGGGGACATTCTTCGGCAGCTACATGGTGTCGGCGATTTTGACGGGCGCGCTGGCTGGTTTTTTTGGACCCGATCTGGTGCTTTCTAATTTGATATCGCGCCGCCAAGAGAGCATTCGCCTTGCTCTGCCCGATGCGCTGGACTTGTTGGTGATTTGCATTGAGGCCGGCTTGGGGATCGACCAGGCAATGGTGCGAGTTGGCCAGGAAATAAAACTGACCTCGCCTGCGCTGGCCGACGAGTTTCAGATCATCAATCGTGAGCAGCGTGCCGGAAAGCAACGCCTGGATTCCTGGCGCAGCTTCGCGAACCGGGTAGAGGTCGAATATGTGAGGCAGTTTGTCAGCATGCTCGTGCAGACGGAGCGTTTTGGGACACCCATCGCGCAGGCGCTCAACCAGTTTGCCGATATGCTGCGAATGCGACGCACGCAGGCGGCCGAAGAGATGGCAGCCAAAACCGGAGTCAAGCTTCTGATTCCTCTGGTCTTGTTTATTTTCCCTAGCATTTTCGTGGTCTCGCTCGGGCCGGCGATATTAGGGATTCAGAAGATGTTTGCAGATATGTCGAAATAAAACTATCGAGGGAGGTACTTTGATGTCACCAGAAATGATTCGTCTTATTGCAGGTGTTGTATTCGTGGCCCTTGTTGGGATCATCATTATGCGTCGCAAACGCGCATCATCGCGGCACCGGCCTGTCGTGTGACCCCGGGTGCGCTGGCATAAAGAGACTCTGCGCGCAGTGAACAGTACGCGCGGAACACTGGTAGGCGAATCCATCCGGGTTGCGGATACGGAGTTGACCCGGATTGTTGGCCTGCTGGGCGAGCGTGAACTCCTGCCTGGCGACGGGTTGTTAATTGTTCCCTCGCAGGGAGTGCACACCGTGGGCATGCGTTTCGCGATTGATGTTGTGGTTTTGGACGGTGAATGGAATGTCATCGCGATTCGGCGCGATTTGCGTCCGTTCCGGATGACCCGTATTTTTTGGAAGGCGGCGGCGGTGCTAGAGCTTCGATCTGGCGCCGTGGGTTCCAGCGGCACGTTGGTAGGCGACAAGATAGACTTCACTCGGGCAGAAACGGAAGCGCGGTAGGCATATGAACCTGTTGAGAAAAATATTGCGGCGCCAACGTGGCACCCGAGGCGAGGGCGGACAAAGTCTGGTCGAAGCGGCGATGGCCATGCCACTCCTGCTGGCCATTGGCTTCAACGCGATCAACTTCGGGTACTTCTGGACCATGGTGATGGTGCTTTCGACTGCGCCCCGAATGGGCGCGCAGTATGCCACGCAGGGTGGGGCGGTGGTCCAGGTCCCCGGAGATCCCACCACAACGCAAGTCAGCAACCTAGTCTACCAGAATACTACCGGAGAGTTCGGCGGCACAACGGCGAATGTCCAGGTTCGGGTTTGTTCCAAATCCCAGGGCGTTACTGGGACCGGCAGCAGTCAAGTGGCGCAGTGTACCGCGTTTGGCCCTTCGCTCCTCACGTTTGGCGCGGTTCCCGCCGATCCAGAGGCGCCGCTCTACGTTCTGGATACCGTCGACGTGGCCTACACGTTCAAGCCGCCCATTCCAGGGCCGGTGTTCGGAGTTGTTTTGCCTTCCAACTTGACGTTCCACCGCGCGACATACATGAGGTCACTGTTTTAGCATGGAACGCAGCATGCAAACTCGATGGCACCGGCAACGCGGGCAGAGCCTTCTTGAAACCGCCATGATGATCGTGGTGATTTTTTTGGTTTCCTTATGGATTTTCGAATTGGGTTGGCTTGCGTATACCTATTCGGTTTTGACCGATGCCGCCAACGAGGGTGTCCGCCATTCGATTGTGACGAGCGGAGGGGACCGGCCTGGCACACAAACAATTGTGCAAGATGTGGCGGGCACCTCGCTCCCCAACACTGCGTGTCCACCTCTGTGCACTACGGTAACTTTTATACCCAACGGCAACGCTGCCCCGCCGAATACGGTGCAAGTCACGGTAACCTACAAGTATGCCCCCGTGTTCAGTAATTACATAACCGCTTTCACCATGCAAGCCGAAGCCGAGGGAGGGAGGGTGGTTCCATAACATGAATATTCAAATGATCAGCTCACGTCGGGCACGTTCGCAGCGCGGGCAGGCCTTCCTCATAATCGTTATCTTCGTAGGTGTTTTCCTGCTTGCCGTGATGGGGCTGGCCACAGATTACGCGCAAATCTGGGCGCATCGGCAAATAGCCCAAGGCGCGGCCGATGCCGCCTGCCAGGCCGGCGCGGCCGACCTGTTGCTCTATTTTGAAGACTCTACTTCCACCTATTCAACGGCGAACGGCGCTTGGATCGGTTCGGCTTACAATTGCAGCACCAATACGAGTTCATCACCTTGCAAGTACGCGGCGCAGAACGGCTACACGGGATCAAATGTCAGTGTCACTTTTCCAAGTCGTCCCCTGCCGAATGCTCCGCCTATTCCTGGCGGCTACGGGACGATCACAAACCCTTATATTCAGGTAAGTATCACCGATCCAGTACCGATGTTTTTCACGAAACTGGTTTCTTCCACCAAGACCGTCAGCGTCACCACTAAGGCCGGCTGTGGCATCGTTGCGGTGGACGCCGCGGTCCCAATTGACGTCTTGAGCCCGACTGCCAATCCGGGTCTTAGCGTTACGGAATCGAGCTCAATCAAAATCTATGGAGGGCCTCAGAGAAGTATCCAAGTGAATTCTCACGTACCTTCGTCGGCACTAGGTGGAGGAGGAGGCATCAGCCTGACTTATGCAGGCCCAAGCTATACCGGAGGCGATATTGGGGTGTTCGGCGGCCCCGCCCCTCCAGGTTCGGTCACGCAACTGGGGAGCACAGGACACTACCTCAGCCCGACCGCGCCGATCAGCGATCCCTTTGCCAACGTCCCGGCCGTATCGCCAGCGGGTATGCCAGTGCAACCTTCCGGAGGAACCGGCCCAGTTCCAAACGGTACGGACGGTTGCCCGGACACTAGTTGCCCCCTATACCTTCCCGGCAATTACTCGAGTGGAATAACGATCGCCAAAGGGACGTCGATCTTCGATCCGGGCGTTTATTACGTAAACGGTGGTATTACGCTTGGATCTCTTTCGAATGTGTTCCCCAGCGCCAAAACCTTCACGACTGCTCCCTATGGAACGGTCTTTTTTCTGACGGGCTGTACGTTACATTGTATGAAGGTTGCCGCAAACTCGGGCAGTGGAGTCGAAAATCCTGCGTTCTCAGTCGCCAATTTAGCGTGCCCGGGAGGACCCGCGTATGCAACCCCGCCCGTTGCCGGTGTGTCCCCACCAACAACCGGAAACATTCTTCTGGCTCCCTGTACCGGCCCCTATGGTGACCCATCGGGGCTGTATAGAGGCATACTCTTCTACATCGACCACGCCGCCGCCGGCGCCACCGCGAGTTGGGGCGGTAACGGAACGTTTACCTTGGCTGGTGCCTTCTATGCTCACAGTTCCTCTTATGATGACGTTTTTACGATGGTGGGAACCCCTGGAAGCAATTCCTTGGTGATTGGAAACATAATCGTCGACACGGTTAGCTTGGGCGGGAATTCGGGGATCAATATGCAGCTCAACCCAAACTCGTCGTACCCGATCCTGGAAGTGGAGTTGCTGGAGTGAACAAATGATGCGGGGATTCCACCAAATGAATTTGAATCCAATCGTACTTTTCAGACCTTCCGGCCCCGGTTGCGACAGTGATGGGCGAACTTAACATGATTTCGATTCGGGGTACTCTATTAACGGAAGCCACGCCTGCCAGGGCTGTTCCTCGGGTGCTAATCCGCCCTCCGAAGCTCGAGCTGTTGCCAGCAGCCACGCCGCCCGGAGGAGGACTATTACTTTCCGCACTGGTACACGCTGCCGGCGTCTTTGCCTTGTTAACTTGGTTGCCCCTTTTGTTTCCCGGCAGGCCGCTGTACATTGCCGACGCCGATCCTCTTTACGTGCCGGATAATGAAGTGCTTTACATGCCGGTCCTGCCGCGCATAGAAAATCCGGGTTCCCACAGTGATGTAGAAGGCGCGTCGAAAAAGAAGGCGCCTAGTTTAGCGAAGCGCGAGACGCAAGCCAGCCAATCAACTTCCGACAGGCCAATTCCCAACTTTGCCGGACCACAGGTAATAGTTTCAGACCTTCCAGATTGGACCAACAACGTGCAGACGATCCGCCGTCCGGATTTGGTCGCACCTCCGAAGCAGGCCAATCCGGTCCGCTTGCAAAGCTTGGTGATGCTTCCGGCTCGCGCGCGGCAAGCGACTGTTGCACCCCAGGTTGATCAACCTTTGCAGCCCGTGGTGCCGGACCCGCAGGAACTAGCGACTTTCCGGGCCGACGAGCCTCACGTGAAAATGCCGGAGTTGTCCATGGGTGTCCCTGTGCGAACGGCGAAGGTTTCCGCCGAGGCGGTAGCGCCGAAGATTGCAAGCGCCTCCGATCGTGCCTTGCCGGCATTCTCCGCAACCACGCCGAGTGCGCCAAAGGCAGTCGTTGTAATTAATGCAGTCAGCCTTGCCTCTGAACCCGTTCCCGTGATTCCCGACGTGGAGGTATCCGGCAGCTTTGTTGTGGGGCCCTTGGGGGGAATAGGCGCAGGGAATATCGGGACCGCCGCCCCTGGCAGTGGCACGACAGGCGCCGGGAATGCCGCGTCGACAGGCGCAGGCGGGATGGTTGCCGGAGCGGGCGGGTCAACCGACGGTAGTTCGTCGCACGCGACAGCGGGAAATGCGAGCGGGAATGGAATAGGAACAAACGGCAGCCAGCGTGGGACTGCGGGGACTGGATCCATATCAATTATGGGAGGGCAGCCAGGCCCTGGTGGTGCCGGGGGGACACCCGCAGGAACAGGAAATGGGAGCGTCCCCGGGATCTCCATCTCTGGAAGTATTGCGGGCCGCAGCGCTCCAGCGATCACGGCGGGGGCGATTGCACATCGGTCCTATGCCATTACGGTCATTTCAGGCGGAAGCAGCGGTGGCGCCAGCCGGGACTTGGGCGTGTTCTCCCGCAGTGACACAGTTTACACGGTATCCATACCCATGGCCGACGCGGGCGGCGGCCCCGACTGGTCTATCGAATATGCGCTGCTGGGTTCCCCGGCGGCCGGTAATGATCTGGTGACACCCCCCTTTGCGCTAAAGAAAGTCCGGGCTATAGGCCCCAAACCTGACCCTAATGCGAATCCCGGGCCAGTATTCGTTATCGGAATTATTAACGAGCAAGGAAAGTTGGAGGGTTTGCGAGCAAGCCGCGCCTTGGACGCGAGAGCGCAAGCTGCTGTCAATGCCCTGGCGCAATGGGAGTTCCTGCCGGCTCTACTGAACGGGAAGCCGGTGGCAAGCAAAGTCCTGATCGGAATAACCGTCATGCCTGCCGAGGCGGCTACAAAACAAAATTGATCCCTACGACGCGGTACGGCAGGGGCCAAATGATACAAATCCAGGCGGTTTCGCAGGCGCGGGCCTCAAAGTCAAATGGCGGAGGATCCATTCTCTTGCGGCGAAGTCGCGCTCGAATTCGCGCTTCACTACAGCTCGTATGTTAGCGAGTTCGTACGCGTCGGTCCCGAAGGGAAAGGGTCTCCCTACTTGGAGGATTTCACCTTGCCTGATCCAGTTATGGCACACGCTTTCGACATGACAGAGAACTCCCGTGGGTTATCGGACCGGCGTCTCCATTCGCGAGAGAAGATGGGGTCGGTGGTCTATATAGATTTGGCTGGTGGCAACGGTGGAATCATTTTAAACATTAGTGAAGGCGGCTTGGCCGTGCAGGCAGCCATGCCGTTGATTGACGATGATTTTCCCTGCTTGCGTTTCCGCTTCTCAAAATCCGAGAACTGGATTCGCGAAAGAGGCGTGATAGCGTGGAAGAGTAATTCGAAGAAAATGGCGGGCGTTCAGTTTGTCGATTTGTCCGAAGAGTCGCGCACTCAAATTAGCGGGTGGCTTTCTTCGGAAGCCTCTGGGAACAAGAACCTCCAGGATAGGAGCAAGCCTCTTCCCCTAGAGTCGCTGCCAAACACGTCAAATTGCGACAACGGAAAGAGCCTGGTTCAAAAGCTCGCGACAAGTGACCCCGTCGGGAAAAATCAATATTGGAATTCAATATCTCCTAACAACGCTACCGCTCTGCACAGCGGAGAGCAAACGCGCGCAATCGACGTGCCTACTTCCCGCATTGAAAATGCGCCCGGAGACTCAATACCAGAGGACGATAAGCGGTCAACACTTGTCGCGCCAGTGCAGGCACCGCCGGGATCCAGCAAGCTGGACAGCTGGCACTCCCGACGCGCCAACAGCCTCAGGTCTTTGCTCAAAAGATATTTGGTTAATGAACGTCATCGGATTCGTCTTTTTGATCTCGTTTCTGAAGAGGTCGAAAAACTGTGTAGTGAGCTCACGGAACTCAACTTTCCGGCGAACGTGCCGGTTACAGACGAGGAATTCATAAGACGCGTCCATCGCTATGAAGAATTGGCAGAGGAATTGGTTTCGATGATCATTGTTGGGTGCTTTTGGGGAGAGAAGAATCAAGAGCTTATCTGGGCGAAGCTACTGGAGCGCGTTGCCAACGCCGCTGGGCCGCCTAGTGGGCACCACCAGTGGGTTAGCCTGCAGTCGTATCCAGCACTCTTGTTATTCTACGCCGGTGGCGTGGCGGCTGTTGCAAATGAGAAATATACGACGCTAGAAGCACTACTGGTCAAACCTAGGTTGACTGGTCCGGATGGATACTGTCGGCTGTTGGATAGGTTGAGCGCCGGAACCGTAATTGAAGATGAAAGGCTAAGCCGTATCTTAGTTGGTGGCGGCGCATCAAACGCGCCTTTGAGTGCCTACCTTTGCGCATTCCTCCGCGAGCGATTCCGAGAGATTATTCCGTCCAATTACGTTTATGAAGAGACCTTCGACCGCTTCGAGTATCTGTTCGCCCTCATGTGGATCGACGAGAGCCCTATCGGCGCGATTCTAGATCGCGTACCACTAGGTCGATTCGCTTGGAGAGATTTGTCCGTTCTCAAAGGTGGCGCGAGCGTAGAAGGCCAAATCGGTGCTGAGGTTTCGCAACAAGGGAAGGATTGGCCTGTTTTTCGGGCGGGTTTATTCGGCGCCTCGATGCAGAGATTCCTCTCCGCGCGGAACCGGGTGGCCACATTTATTGGTTCAAAGCCAGACAGGACTAGATAGGGACATGGCTGTCCGGCGGGCCTCAGTTGGCTGCCAGTTTTCGAGGCAGCGGGCTTCGCGACGAAGTATAAGGGGGATGGCTCGTCACCGAAACCGCGAGGCCAAGAGTTTGTCCGAGGGCGCTGCAGACGAATCGCGCAAGTTGGTCAGATTGACGAACCAATAGACCTGCGTGTGGCGGACGCGCGGCTCCTGGGCCTGTTCCTCGATCAACCTCATCTTAAAAGCAGGTGAGTTTCGTTATCTGTCGCTTTTCGGACATATTTCAATTTTGTGCAGAATTGTTGACGGGATCTCCGGTCCGCGCGTTGGACAAGCTGTTTTCCCAGACGAACATTCGATTGTCGATTCCCTCAGGAAGCCCCGTGCCGGCCATCCACAAAAGCTGTATTTACTCTTGTTGTAAACTATGGCGCGGATCGCCCAATTTTCTCCCGCGGAAACAAGAATTATCCTTGCCAATCGTGCGGATAATCTGCCATCGTTGACGTGCGAGGAGGGTATACCATGGCTTCGAAAAATAAATTTAAAGATGCAGCGGTAAAGATTGGCTCCATGGCCGGCAGGGCGGATGGCAAGGCCCACAAAGCGGTCAATGTGGCGAGGCAGGAGTTGATCGAACTTGAAAAGCAGGTGAACGCGCTCAAGAAACAATTAGCGAAGAGCTCGAAAAACCTGAAGGCTGCGCTGAAGTAACGCGCTGGGTGTGGGAGCAATGTCATAGGCCGCGATTTACTTGCCGCAGCCCTTGCGAGCCTCCTCAAACTGATCGAAGAGACGGGCTGCGCCTTCGTTTTCAAAAGTCTCCAGCCGATGATGCTGCCCTTTTTCTACGGTGAAGTGTACTTTCAGGCCCGCATCGCGAAACTGGTCGTACATCAATTCCATCCCCGGCAACCAGTCGGTATCGAGTTCGCCGACGTGCAGGTAGAGGCACAAATTCGCAAGTCTCTGTGTGCGCGCCTCGTTGGCCTGCGGCAGGTAACCGGGAAAACCGGTCACCGATATAAAATACTGCGGGTACAACGCGGCAATATGAAAAGCGCTGATGCCTCCGTTCGAAACTCCCGCAATGTGAAATTTGTTATTCTGGATCTTGTACTCGCTGAGAAGCATTTTCAGGAATTCGGGGAAAATTCGCGCGCCGCCTTCGAAATATACGCCTTCCGCGGGAGCGGCGGGCACCACGACGATGTAACCACGGCGTTCCGCTTCCGGGCGCCAGTTTCTTTCCACGGTGCGTTCCACCGTGTCCATCGTCTGCGCGCCGCCCGAAAATGCGAGAACCGCGGGATAAGATTTTGCCGGATCATACCCATTCGGAAGAATCACTTTGTATTGCACGGTGATTCCGCCAACGTTTTTAGTTTTGTCGAGTACATCGGCGAAGGCGCACCGGCCCACAAGCAGCACGAGGACTGCAACAAGGAATAGTTTGGAAGTCGCTGGATAAAACGCTCTGATTCGTCTGGTCCTCGGCAAACGCATTGTAATGAACCTACACCAAAGGCAATTCCAGCGTCCAGCGGGAGAAATCGATTCCCGTCTTTCTGTAGTTTCGCTTTACTTTCGCCTTCAGAATCTGCTATTCTTCGCACGCTGGGATTCACTACAGGAGGGTTTAAGTCAATCGCTCAGATGCTTTTGCCGTAATTCGATAACGAAATCAAGAACACGCGCAAGTTGCTGGTGTGCGTGCCCGATGGAAAGTTTGATTACAAGCCGCATGAAAAATCGATGTCGCTCGGCCGGCTCGCCGGGCACGTTGCAGAAATTCCAAGCTATGGGACTGCGACGATTCGTCTGGAAAAGCTGGAAATGAAGGGCGGCGAAAAGCCGTTCAGCCCCGCGACCAAGAAGGAGCTTCTCGAAACTTTCGATAAGCATGCGGCCGAGGCGCGAGCGGCGCGGGAAAGCGCCACCGACGAAGAACTCCTCAAAATCTGGAGCTTTCATTACGCGGGCAAGGAAGTTTTCTCGATGCCGCGTGTCGCCGTCTTGCGCGGCATGATGATGAATCACCTGATCCATCACCGCGCGCAGCTCGGCGTCTACCTGAGAATGAACAACGTCGAATTTCCCGGAATGTATGGCCCTTCCGCGGATGAAATGAAGAATTGGCAAGCGCAGAGCGCCTAATGCGCTCATGGCGAAGGCCGGCTTTCTGAGTGGATGCTTGTGCCGCCAGTCCGCGCTTCCATATTTCTCTTGCAGGCAGATAGGTCGGGGTGTATACGTCGTCTGCGGGTATCTTCAAACGGGTTTCCCGCGATCCCCTTGAAAAAATTAAATCGCACGAGGAGGTTCCATGCCCCAATTCTTGACTCAAGTTTCCTACACCGATCAGGCTTGGCAGACGCTGGTTTCGAACCCTCAAAATCGGCTGGAAGCAATCCGGCCAGTTGTTGAGAAGCTTGGCGGACGGATCATCAACGCCTGGTTCGCCTTCGGTGACTCCGATTTTGTTCTGATTACGGATATGCCCGACAACATCACTGCGGCGGCCCTTGCCATTGCGGCAGCGGCCGGAGGCGCATGCAAGTCCATCAAGACCACGCCACTGATGGACGCTGCGGAGGGCATGGAAGCGCTTAGAAAGGCTGCTACGTCCGGCTACAGGGCGCCAACGAGCGGACGAACCGCGTCTGCCTCCTAGCCAGAGCGCCTGCCAGCCTAGTATTCTGCGGGGATACAAAAGGGCATCTCGGCACGACTGGATGCCCTTTTGTTTTCAATAAGTTATACCTCTCGTCCTGCATCGCCTCAGATTCCCCTGCCGGCGCAACTTGCCCGAAAATGGCCGATTCTGTATAGTTAAAAGAGTCTTTCATTTTTAGAAGATTTGGCCAGGGAGATTCGCGCAGCATGTCCGCTGAACCCATTCCGTTTGCAACGGTTGAAGAGGCGCTCGAAGAGATCCGCCAAGGCCGGCAGATCGTGCTGGTCGATGACGAAGATCGCGAAAATGAGGGCGACCTGACCATGGCGGCAGAGAAAATCACGCCCGAAGCCATCAATTTCATGGCCAAGAATGGCCGCGGCCTGGTCTGCCTCGCCCTCAGCGAAGAGCGCTGCGAAGAGCTTTCCCTTCCACTGATGTCCCCGGTCAATACATCGAATTATGGAACCGCTTTTTGCGAATCGATTGACGCGCGGCGCGGCACAACCACTGGGATCAGTGCTTCCGATCGCGCTACAACGATTTTGACGGCCATTGATGAAGGGACGCGGCCCGCGGACCTCGCGCGGCCCGGCCACGTGTTCCCTCTCCGCGCTCGAAATGGCGGAGTGCTGGTGCGCGCCGGGCAGACTGAGGCGTCGGTGGACCTGGCCCGCATCGCCGGAATGACTCCCGCGGGCGTGATCTGCGAAATCATGAATGATGACGGCACCATGGCGCGCGTGCCGCAATTGGTGGAATTCTGCCGCACGCACGGGCTGAAGCTGCTGACCGTCGCGGAGCTGATTCGTTACCGCATGCGCAATGAACGCTACGTCCGGCGCGTGGCCGAGGCGACTCTGCCGACGAGCTACGGCGAATTCCGCATGATCGCTTACGCTTCCGATGTAGATCATGAGCAACACATCGCCCTCGTGCGCGGAGACCTCGCCGGCGCGCCGCCGCTGGTGCGCGTGCATTCGCACTGCCTCACAGGAGATGTTTTCGCCTCCACCCAGTGCGATTGCCATGAAATCATCGAGCGCTCGCTCGAAGCCATCGTCGCCGAGGATCGCGGCGTCTTCGTGTATCTGCACCATACGGGACGCGGCTTCGGGATCGATAATTCCGTTCCTGCCGTGGGTGCGCTGCCGAAGATCCTGTATCATTCGCGCGGCCAGCTTGACCGCGATATCGCGCGGCAGCGCCTGCTTCAGCATGAAAGCGGCATCGGCGCGCAAATTCTGATTGACCTTGGATTGAAAAACCTACGCGTGCTTACGAATCATCCTCGGAAAGTTGTCGCCCTCGAAGGTTACGGCCTGACGATCGCTGACCAGGTGCCTGTCCTGCCTGTCTCGAAGAAACACACCCATCAGGTGCTGTAGCTACGGCAGATTCGATCGCACGAAAAATGTTACGAAGAGGAAAGCGTTACTGGGAATTGGCTTTCTTCGGCGGAAAACTACTCTTCTGCGCGGGTGATGCCGGGGGCGGAGAGGATACTGTGACGTACTGTCGCAATGCGTCCAGTTTTTTCTGGCTGATCCCGCGGATGGCGAGCAAATCCTCGACGCGCCGGAAACGGCCGCTCTTCTGCCGCATGTCAATGATTCGCTGCGCCGTAACCTGACCCACGCCCGGCAACTCCTGCAGTTCCTTCACATTCGCAACATTGAGGTCGATTGGTTTTGACGGAGGCTTTTTTTGAGCGTGGAGGCCCGCGAACAGCAGAATCAACGCCAGCGTTGATGCGACGCCTTCGCCTACGAGATTTCGCCTCCGGGTCATCGTCGCACCAAACCACTCAGGCTGAAGTCTGAGCTACTTAAATCCGATTTCCTTGCGAATCGTACATTTCCACATTGCCGAACAATGCCGCTTGCGACTCGATCTGCGTGCGGTCGCCAACGATCACAATCTGCGCGTTGGAGGAGTCAAAATATTTTTGCGCCGCGTCGAGCACGTTCGCGGCCGTCAGTTTCAGAATGCGATCGCGATAGGTCTCCAGATAATCCTCGGGCAGCCGTTCGAGCGTCGCAGTGGCAAGCTGTCCCGCAAGGCCGTCCTGCGAGGCCAGTCCGAGCGAAAAAGTTCCGCTGAGATAATTGCGCGCGTCGGCAAGTTCGTCCTCACCAACCAGCGTCGAGCGCATACGGTCAACCTCATAAAACATTTCGGTGAGCGTGGCGGCCACGACGTCATTCCGCACCGCCGCGGAAATGCTGAAATATCCATGCCGGCGCAGGGGATGCGCTCCGCTGCGCGGGCTGTAGGTGTAGCCCTTCTGCTCGCGGATATTCATCACCAGACGTGAATTGAATGCGCCGCCATAAATGGAATTGGCGAGAGTTAGAGGCAGCCAGTCCGGATTTTGCCGCGTGATGGCGCGATTGCCGACCAGGACTTGCGTCTGCACCGATCCCGGCAGGTGCACCATGTAAACGTGCCTGCCGTGCAGGTCCGGAAGCGGCGGGTTCGGAGCCTCCGCGGCCTTGCCGTCGGTCCAGGAACCGAAAACATTTTCAACCTGCTCGAGCATTGCCTTCGCAGGGAAATCTCCGACCATGACCAGAAGAGCGTTTCCAGGACGATAATTCTGCCGGTAGAAGTCCACAAGCTGCCCGAGCTCGTAGCTCCCGACCTGCGCCTCGGTCGGTGAAACCGTGCCGTATGGATGCGAGCCGAACAATACCCGCCGGAATCGTTCATTGGCGAGGAATCCGGGAGTGGTGCGCTCAATGCGCAACTCTTCGACGAGTTGACGCCGCTCGCGTTCGAATTCGTCCGCGGGAAATGAAGCATGTTGCGCGAGTTCCGAAACCAGCCGCAGCAGGTACTTCGAAAAATCCATCAGGCCCACGAACGAAATTACGCTGTTATCGGCGCCCGCTCCAGAAGACAGGTCCGCTCCCATGCGGCGCAAATCCTCTTCAATCTGGCGGCTTGCTCGTACGGTCGTGCCCGTGCGAACCATCGTTGCTGTCATGTCCGCGAGTCCAGGCGCCGAAGCGGCGGTCACGGCATTGCCGCTCCGAAAGAACAGCTGGCCGGTAAATTTGGGAATCGTGTGCGACTCCACTAGGACAACTTCGAGACCATTGGAAAGCTTGGCATGCAAGCGCGGCGGCCAGATAACGGGCCGCTCAGGAGTAAGCGCCGGAACCGCCGAAACTGTTTCCGAACGAGGTGCGGAAGCCATCAGGCCGCCCCTTTCGCCGCCGGCTGGCGAATCACGATGGAGCGATTATTTCTCGTCAGCAGTTTATGCGCGACGGACTGAACCGCCTCCGGCGTCACTTGCATGAATCCGCCAAGAACTGAATTCACGAGCTGCGGATCGTTATCGAATAGAGTGAAACATGCCAGCAGGTGCATCAATCCGTAGCGAGGAATGGACGCGCCACCCTCCAACCTGGAAAAATAATTCGACCGGAATTTGACTTTGATCGGCTCCAGTTCCTCGGAAGTGATTCCCGTCTGTTTCATTTCCTCGAGAATTTCGTCATACGCGGCGATGGTCTGGTCCGCGGAATATTCAGGTTTGTGCAAGATGCGCGTCACCATGAGCGTCGGCCCGTTGTAATCGAACAAATCACCGACCGGATATTGGATGCCGCCCTCGGTATCCACTGCAATCTGCTGTTCGAGCACCATCTTGCGATGCACGCGCCCGGAGCGTCCGCCATGCAACGCCTGGCTCAACATCGCCGCGGCATACCATTCAGGAGTCAGCCGCTGGGGAGCCTGATACCCAATGGCAATGCCCGGCAGCGTGCCGAATTTTTCCTCGACAACGCCGCGACGCTCTTCCATTTGCGGCGGCTCATCAATGTTTGCGGGGTCGGGCTGCGGCCCCGACGGAATCCCAGCGAAGTAGCGCTCGGCCAATTTAATTCCTTCGTCGGTATCCACGTCGCCGAGAATCAATAGAACGGCATTCGACGGCGCGTAGTAGGTCTTGAAGAAATTCTGGACATCATCGAGCGTGGCGGCGTCGAGGTCGTCGAAGTCCCCGTAGAAATTGTGCGCGTTCGCCCAGTTGCGGTACGCGATGGGAGGCATATCGAGCCAGGGAAATCCGCCATAGGGCTGATTGAGCACGTTGACGCGGACTTCTTCCTTCACCACATCGCGCTGGTTGCGTAGATTCTCATCGTCCACCTTGAGCGCGAGCATGCGATCCGCCTCGAGCCAAAGCACGCGTTCCAGCGCATTCGACGGGACGGATTCGTAATAGTTCGTGACGTCGTAATGTGTCGATCCATTGAGCACTCCGCCGGATGAATTGATCAGCTTGATGTGTACCATTTTGCCGGCGTTGGCCGATCCTTGGAACATCATATGCTCGAACAGGTGCGCGAAGCCGCTGCGGCCCTTCGGCTCGATGCGAAATCCGATGTTGTAATACACGCCCACGGTGGCCACCGGCGCGGCGTGGTCCGGCGAAACAACCACGCGCAAACCGTTTGGCAGCGCAATGCTTTCAATTGGTATGTTGAGTTGAGTCAAGAAGTCCCTCTCGAATCAGATTGGCGAACCATGGCAATTCATCCGGCAGCGGATTTCGTCCGCGGCTTTTTCTTTTCCGCCACTGCCTGAAGCGGAGCGAGGATGCCGTCGAGTTTCTGCAGCAACGCTCTCGGATCGTCCGAGAGCACGGCCGCCGTCAGGCGCGAAAGCGCCCTGTAGGCTTCCGCGTACTCGGGCGGATATTCCGAAAGCGCATCCACATGGCGCTGTACGGTTGGAAAATCGCCTCGCGTCAGCGGCCCCGTCCACGACGCGCGGGGCCCGACCCGCTCCAGATTATCCAGCGTCTGCCGCGCGAGTGCCACCAGCGCACGAGTCGCTTGCCTGCGCTTGAAACCCTGGGCCATCAGCAGCCGCGTCGAAGTTTCGAGAAGCGCCAGCACATGCGCGCATGCAAACGAACCAGCTGCATGATACGCCGCTTTGTTTGTTCCCGACAAGCGGACCGCGACGCCGCCCATCTGCCGTATCATTTTTCGCGCGACTTTCATCGCAGCGGGACGCCCATCAATCCCGAACATTCGCCCGGCAAGGTTTGGCACGCCCTGGCTGCTGAATGTCTGCATGGGGTGGATCGAACCGGTCGTCGCGCCCGCATCAGCCAACGCCTCGAGCGCTGAAGAATCCAGCGCGCCGCTGGTGTGGAGGACCACCTTACCGCGCCATTCGGCCCCGCCCAGATGCGCCAGCTCGGCGGCCACAGCTTCGATCGCGCGATCGGGCGCGGCGATGAGCACCACATCCGATGCGAGTACCTGGCGCGTGGGACGGTCGGTGGGATGTCCTGCGCCGATCACGCGCACCGCTGAGCGAGCCGTCGGAATTGAACGCGTTGACACGACACCGATGTGCCATCCAGATTCGCGCAAACGGCGGGCCAGCGATTTTCCCACGCGGCCCGCGCCGATGATGGATAAAGTTTCCGACATTTTTACCTTCGGGCTCCCAGGCGCCGACGCCCGCCGCGGCGGCCTTTGGCGACGGTGCGTTGTGTTAGCATATCGTGTCCGGCAATCTTTACTGTATAGCAAATTCGGCCTCGCGGAAAATTCAACTTTGGACATTTTTTGGATTGTAGTGTTCGGCTCGATCGCTTCCCTCTGGTTGATTCAAGGTATTCGAGCCAGCATCGGGATGGCCCGCCTGCCGTGGCTCTCCAAGGTTTCGCCGGTGACTTCCAGCGACGCCCCGATGATTTCCGTTATTTTTGCGGCGCGCGATGAGGCGGAAAAACTCCCCGCGGCCCTCGCCACGCTCCTCGCGCAGGATTATCCCTGTTTTGAAGTCATTGCCGTCAACGACCGTTCGCAGGACCAGACTCCCGCAATCCTTCATGAAGCCGCGCTGACAAACAAAAATCTGAAAGTGATTGATGTCTCCGAACTGCCCTCCGGCTGGCTTGGAAAACCTCATGCGCTGGTCGCGGGATTCGAGCAGTCGCGCGGCGATTGGGTCGTTTTTACGGATGCCGACGTACATTTTGCGCCCGACGTTCTACGCCGCGCTGTCGCGCTTGCGGTCGAAAACAAATGGGACCACCTGAGCCTGCTCACCGCCGTGGAAATGCACGGATTCTGGGAAACCACCGCGATCTCGTACTTCGCACTGGGATTTGTCTTCGGCAACGAACCGTGGCTGGCGGCCAATCCGCGCTCTGGGCGATACGTTGGGGTGGGAGCGTTCCAGCTCGTGCGTCGCGACGCCTACGAAAAGTGCGGCGGCCACCGCCGCCTGCGCATGGACGTGATCGAAGACATGAAACTCGGCAAGCTCATCAAGATGGCCGGATTCCGTTCCGGGGTCGCCGTCGCGCAAGATAAGGTTCGCGTGCGATGGCACAGCGGTGTGGGCAACGTGGTTCGCGGCGTCACGAAAAACTTTTTTGCCGCGTGCCACTACAGTCTGCCGTTTGCTCTGCCAGCGATGACGTTGCCGCTGATCATGAGCGTCCTGCCGTTTTTCGGAGTTGTGTTTGCGACAGGCTGGGCGCGCGTGTTTGCGGGAATCGCGGTGGCCACTGCCATTGCGATTCACTCCGCGATGATTGGCTCAACCGATGCCTCCCCGCTCTACGGCCTCACGCACCCTCTCGGCGCGCTGTTGTTTTTCTGGATGCTGGGCCGCTCGGCAATCGCAACGCTCTGGCGCGGCGGCGTGGTCTGGCGCGGGACGTTTTATCCGATTGAGGAGTTGCGCAGGGGAATGGTGTAAGGGTTCAGGATTTTGGATGGGCTCGTCAATATTTGCAGATTGATGTTATTAGCGTAGAAGTTTGCACAAGTACGATGGCTTAATGAGGGTAAATCTTTGACGATAGATTTTGGCGATGCCGTCGCTGCGCTTGAAGGTGTAATGTTGGTTGCCACGTGGGCCAGGTTGTGGCGCAGTCAACAGACTTACGTTGGCTGGCGTCGCAAGGCGTCGTTCGCTGGATTGGTTTGCGCTAGCATCGCTTTAGCGCTTGACCTCGTGCTTACCGTCATTCTTCATTTTCGTAGAACGGACGACAGAACAGCAGCTCAAATTTATCTCTTGTTCCTTTCATCCATGGGATTGATGGCCTTGTGTGGATTGGTTTTGGGAATATTGGGCAGAGGACGTCCCAGAGTTGCAGCTATCGTCTGGTCATGCTTTGTCCTTGCATTATTTGCTGGCACCATCGCGATCGCAGTATTGCAGCCACACTGAATTGCGCGATAGTTCATTTTAAATTGGGCCGATCACAACATCTTCTGCGGAGTCATTCGAAACATGGGCGACGGATCGCAGGAGCATGAGAGAGAGAAATCACTCACTCCGCCGGCGCAGGCTCAGCCGCAGCAGAAAAGAAACCGGCCAGATCGCGCTGCTTCAGCGTGCGGATTCGGTCACGCAAGGCAGCGGCGCGCTCGAACTCGAATTTCTTGGCGGCTTCGCGCATCTGGATTTCGAGTTGCGCTAGAACCTCGCCGAGCTTCTGCTCGCTGGTGATATCCGCATCGGCGAAGTCCTCGACGGGAACGGTTACGTAATCGGCTTCGACAATCGCGGCGAGCTTCATGTCCACGGACTTGATGATGGATTGCGGCGTGATGCCGTTTGCTTCGTTGTACGCGACCTGCTTTGCGCGGCGGCGATTGGTTTCGCCGATGGCTTGAGCCATTGAGCCAGTCATTCGATCAGCGTAGAGAATCGCGCGGCCTTCGACGTGGCGCGCGCAACGGCCAATCGTCTGAATGAGCGCGGTCGCGCTGCGGAGATACCCTTCCTTATCAGCGTCCAAAATTGCAACCAGCGAAACTTCCGGCAAGTCGAGGCCCTCGCGCAGCAAGTTAATCCCGATGAGGGTGTCGAATTCTCCGCGGCGCAGGTCGCGCAGGATTCGGACGCGTTCGAGCGTGTCAATCTCCGAATGCATGTAGCGGCAGCGAACGCCGGTTTCGGTGAAATATTCCGCGAGGTCTTCGGACATGCGCTTGGTCAGCGTGGTGACGAGCACGCGTTCGTTGCGCTCCGCGCGGACGCGAATTTCCTCGAGGAGATCGTCCACCTGGCCCTTTACCGGGCGCACTTCGATTTCCGGGTCCACCAGGCCCGTCGGGCGAATCACCTGTTCGACCACGACTCCTGCTGATTTCGTCAACTCGTACGGCCCGGGTGTCGCCGAAACGTAAATCACTTGGCCGGTGCGGTGCTCGAACTCCTCAAAATTCAGCGGCCGGTTATCCATCGCCGAGGGCATGCGGAAGCCGTAATTGACGAGCGTTTGTTTGCGCGAACGGTCGCCGTGATACATCGCATGAAGCTGCGGAACGGTCTGGTGCGATTCATCAATAAAGAGGAGGTAATCCTGCGGGAAATAATCGAGCAGCGTGGGAGGCGCTTCCCCCGGCAGACGCCCGGACATGTGACGCGAATAATTTTCGACTCCGTGGCAGTAGCCGATCGTGCGCATCATCTCGACGTCGAACACGGTGCGCTGCCACACGCGCTGCGCCTCCGCGTATTTCCCCTGCTTTTCCAGCTCCGGCTTCCACCAATCCAGTTCTTCGAGGATGGTTTTGATCGCGCGCTCCCTCTGTTCGGCGGGCATCACGTAGTGCGACTTCGGATAAATCGTCAACTTCGTCAAATCGCTCTGGCCGGAGCGCACTTCTCCCGTGATCGGGTCCATCTGCCGGATGGCTTCGACCTGCGCGCCCCAGAGTTCCACGGCGTAGGCATTGTCTTCATAAGGCGGATATATTTCCACGCGATCGCCGCGCACGCGGAACGTGCCGCGTCGCAAATCCTCGGAGCGCTGGTACTGGTTGTCCACCAGCTTGCGCAGCAACGCTTCGCGATTGGTTCCCTGCCCTTTCTCAATCATCACTCGCATGCTGAAATAGGCTTCCGGCGAACCAATGCCGTAAATGCACGATACCGAAGCGACGATGACGACGTCACGGCGCTCGAACAGCGACCGGGTCGCGCTCATGCGGAGCTTGTCGAGTTCATCGTTGATTGTAGATTCTTTCTCGATGTAAGTGTCCGACGCGGGAAGATACGCCTCCGGCTGATAGTAGTCGTAATAGCTGACGAAGTATTCGACCGCGTTCTGGGGAAAGAAACTCTTGAACTCGCTGTAAAGCTGCGCCGCCAGCGTCTTGTTGTGCGCCAGCACCAAAGTGGGGCGGTTCGCCCTCTCGATCAATTTCGCGGCCGTGAAGGTTTTCCCGGAGCCGGTGACGCCGAGCAGCACCTGATGTTTCTCGCCGGCCTCAATGCCCCGCGAGAGTTGCTCGATCGCCTCCGGCTGATCGCCGCGAGGCTCGTAATCGCTCATGAGTTTGAAGTTCATCGCCACAGGGCTGCACGGCGCCTTTCAGGCGCCACGCAGAACCAATCATTATAGCGCAAATCGCGAGACGGCCGAGAGACGAGTCGGTCTCGACAAAGCGGTCCTTTATTTGACGATCCATGGTCAACTCAATGACGGCAAAGACTGAGCCAAGATCAAGGTTTAGAATGCATGTTGTCTATCCCCACATAGCGGAGGCATGTCTTGCTGCAAGTTGGCTGGTCGTACAAACAACATCCCGTCCAAGACGCCTATGACGCGATCGTCATCGGTTCCGGCATTGGGGGACTCGCCACAGCGGCCCTGCTGGCGAAGTATGTCGGAAAGAAAGTGCTCGTACTGGAGCGGCACTACGTTGCTGGTGGATTCACGCATGTATTTCGGCGGCCTAGATATGAGTGGGACGTCGGCGTCCATTATATCGGGGAAGTTGACAGCGCCAAATCTCCCGTCCGCGCTGCCTTCGATCACCTGACGGAAGGCCGCCTGCACTGGAACCCCATGCCAGACGTCTACGATCGGATCGTTATCGCCGCACGCAAATATGATTTCCCCACCGGCATGGAGAAATTCCGCGCAAAGATGAAGCAGTACTTCCCCGAAGAGTCCGGTGCCATCGACAATTACATTGCAGTGGTTGGTGCCACTGCAAAAGCCAGCGGCGCCTACTTTGCCGAGAAAGCCATTCCTGCTCCGATCGCACGATTGATCGGCCCGTTCATGCGCTGGCGCTTTTTGCGCTATTCCGATCAGACTACTCTACAAGTGCTTAGCCAGTTGACCCGCAATCAGGAGTTGATCGGAGTGCTGACCGGCCAGTGGGGTGATTACGGACTGCCACCGGCGCAGAGCAGCTTCGCGATGCATGCCATCATTGCTCACCACTATTTCGATGGCGCAGCGTATCCGGTGGGCGGAGCGTCTGAAATTGCCGCGAGCATCGCTCCCATCATCGAGCGGGCCGGCGGACAGATCATGATCGGCGCAGAAGTTTCCGAAGTATTATTGGACAACGCTCGACGTGCAATCGGCGTGCGCATGGCCGATGGCCGCGAACTGCTCGCCAACACGATTATCAGCGGTGCCGGGGCATACAACACTTTTGCGCGCCTCCTGCCTAACGGTTTGACTGAGACTCAAGACGCGTTGAAAGAGATCAAGAGTATTCCACCCTCTATCAGCCACATTTGCCTGTACGTTGGACTGAGGCGCGAGCCGGACGAACCTGATTTCGAGGCGACCAACCTGTGGATCTATGGCGATCCTGATCATGACGCCAGTTTTGCACGCTTCGCGAAGGAACCCAGCGGACCGTTTCCGGTCATGTTCATTTCGTTTCCTTCCGCCAAGGATCCCACCTTCGCAGAGCGTTATCCTGGGCGCTCCACGATTGAGGTCGTCGCGCCAATACCCTATCAAATGTTCGATCGCTGGTCCGAAACTCATTGGAAGCGGCGCGGGCCCGGCTACGAGGATTTCAAACAAAACTTCGCTGCGCGCCTTCGGGAGGAACTGGAGCGCAATGTGGCCGCCACTCGAGGCAAAATCGAATACTGCGAATTCTCAACGCCACTTTCAACGAAGCATTTTGTCAATTATCAAAATGGGGAGATTTACGGCGCAAGTTGTGTGCCGGCACGATTCCGCGCGCGCACATTCGGAACGCGCACACCTATCCGGAATCTCTATTTGACCGGATCAGACGCATGCGTCCTGGGCGTTTCCGGCGCACTCTTCGGAGGCGTTATTGCTGCGTCCGCGATTCTGAAGCGTAATTTATCGGGGGTTGTTACGAGGCCTTTTGCTTGAACTTTCCATTATCGGATGTGAACGCCTCAGTCGCCGACGACTTCTACAGGAATTTCAACAGGCTGGTGACTCCACTTTGTGAATCCCGCCTTCACAAGGCTGAAGAGCGTTGTGCGATTCTGCGATATTAATTTGAGCCATGCGAAAACACCCATTTGCGGAAAGTAGATTCCCCGGAAACAGATTCGCGCGATGAAAATGCTGAACTGATACCCCAGCGCCCTGCCCTTCAACGAATCCACAGCCAGGGCAATCGCCTGAGGGCTGTACGCTTTTTCCCACGCGGCCCTTACTTCTTCGTGGGCTTGTTCGATCGTCATCTTCAGCGGGGTGTGGGCCATTGCGAATGGAATGAATTCTATCCAGTGCTTGGGCCGGGTCAATCGGCCTGCTTCCTCGAGTCTCTTGTAAAGCGGCGTCGCCGGCAGGGGCGTGAGCAATCCGAAGAGGGGCAAGCCGGGCGGCCAGGTTTGAATCTCCTTCAGCGTCCGGTCGCCGACACCCGGCGTGTCGTTGTCCATGCCGAAAATAAACGAAGTGATCGCATACACGTCGCGTTTGGCAAGCCGCTCAAGAACGGCAGCGTATTCGCCCGGCTTGTTGAATCCTTTGTTTACGCTGGCGAGATTTTCCACGTCAATGGATTCCATGCCGATGAAAACCCATTTGCCGCCCGACGCCGCGATCAAGTCCACAAGCTCCTCGTCGCGTAACAGGTTTGCGCTGATCTGGGCGACCCAGTGTACCTGGGCGCCGGCGTCGATGATGTCGCGCAGCAGCGATTTCGTGCGCTTCACGTTGATGGCGAAATTGTCGTCGATGAAGAAGACGGCAATCTGGCCGCCTTCTTTTTTCGAGCGGGCTTTCAGCAGGAGCAGTTCATTCACTACACTCTCGTTGGTACGGAACCGGATCGAATCGCCGAAGAAACCCGTGACCGTGCAAAACTCGCATCCATAGGGGCAACCGCGTCCTGACTCGATCGGAACGATCCGAAAAGTCCCCCAGCCGCCGGGAACACGTTGGAGCATGCGCGTCAGGATTTTCGGAATCAAATTGAATTGGTCGAGGTCCATCTTGTCCCACGGAATGGCCGGATAATCCTGGAGCGAAGGCTTTTGCTCCTGGCCAAACGCATCCACGGGCGCGTAAATATCCTTGAGCTTTCCACGCGCAGCATCTTCGACAATTTTCGGCCATGTTTCATCGGCTTCCCCGAGCGCGACGGCATCGGCATGGCGGGGTCCGCCGTCACGGCCCAGGGCTTCGTCGGCCATTTCGGTCACGTGCGGTCCGCCCATCACGACCGGGACGCCGACGGCGCGAACGGCATCCGCGACGCGATACGCCTTCGCGATCATGCGGGTCATTGCGCCAATTCCGACCAGGTCAATGTGGTGTTCGCGGACGTAGCGGGCGACGCCGGCTTCATCCATGGGCTGCGCGTTGCCATCAATCAGGATGACTTCATGGCCGGAGGGAGTCAGCGCCTTGAGCAGAAACATCCAAAGATGCGGCATGAAATTGCGGGTAACCCCGTTGTCGGGGTTATAGAGCAAAATTCGCATGACTTCATCTCCGATCTGGAAGTCGTCACTTTGGTGCAGAACAGGGTGAGCCCTGGCCTCTGGATGTAATTCATCCGCAGCTGATCGACAGAGAGCGGGAAGGGGTCAAATTTCGTGACAAAGATAGCACGATTCTTGACAGTTAGACGGACTGATTTAAAGAAATTTCTGGGTCAGCCTGGCACGAGGGGTGCGCAGCGAGCGAAGGACACTAAAATCATTTTCCACTGATTTCGTCCGAATCCAGCACAACCTGGGAACGCGAAGTAACCGTTCCGGCGTATCGCATCGAAGTATTGCGGTTCGTCGTGAGCGTGACGTCCATCTTTTGCGTTCCGGTCTGGGTCACGCTCACGACCATTCCCGTCCGCAGCGAAATATAGGTCAAACTTTGCGAGGAGCCGCTCCACGTCCCTGCTGTTTGCACACCATTCTTGCCGTACTCCTCGGGAGTCGGATTGCGAACGGATTTGGGACGGACAAGGTTCAAATCCGCCAGAATCACCGCGCAGTTCTCAGTGGGTTCCGGATTCCCATCTGGTTCTGCCGGAAGAGCGGCGGCCGGAACTTCGGGATTCGCCGGAACATCGGGATTTGGAGGATGGCAAGCTTCATTGCGCAGATATTCCGATTCCGTGCGCCAGACCAGACCGGCAATCGGCAACTCTTGCGCATCCTGGTTCGACACCCATTTCTGTCCGACAATAATCCCGCCGCGGGGCGCTCCCGTGCTTGCGTCCAGTTTGGCGATCCATTCTCCCGCAGCTTTTGCCGCCTTTTCCCCGTCAACGACTCCCTCGAGGCCTGAAACGGACTTCACGGTTCCGGCGGCATCGAGTGAAAATTCGATCACTTTTCCGGCGAGCTTCTCATATTGCTGTTGCGTCTCATCGGCCGCGGGATCGAACGTATCGCTGCTCACGTTCGCGGTGGATTTCTCATACGTAGTGCGGAGGCGGATGCCGTCCGGTGCGGTGGCTCCCGAGGTTAGGACTTCCATCCGGACTGTCGCGTCCCATGTGATCACCAGTTTGGATGGCCCCTCCGGATCCTTTGTAAGGCCGGACCGCGTTGTCGAAGTCGTCGTCTCAAACTCCACGTTATAGCGAAAAACCTGTCCCGGAGAAAAACGGGGAGCAAGGGAAACACGCGGAGACGTGATTTTGCCCGGTTGATTTCCCTTTGCGGAGGAAGCCGCCTGCAATTTTTCCCGAGCGGCGCCCGCAAGGAGCGGCATCATTGTCATCAAAAGTACAGCTGCTAATCGCGCAATCAGTCTCTTGCAATTCGGATCGCGGTGGCAATGGATTTGCATTTTTCGATAGTAAGCCGCCGCGTCGCCGGTTGCAATACGAGGCGGCGTCACATGACTGCAGCCCGGGCCTACCTGCGGCGGCTGCCTGAGCTGGATGATGGCCTGGGCGGTGAATTTGGAAGGACCAGTTTCGGAGCCTCGATGGTCCCTGTCAAAAGGTACCCCGGGGGCGATGCGGCCGCCGGAGTGGTGGCCGCCTGCAAAATCGACGGGAGAATTTGGAGGTTCAGCGTGTGGGTGAAATCGATTCGGCCGTCTGCCCGGAGTCGGCCTCGAGGCTGGTCGAGAACAAAATTGGCAATGTCAATTCCAGCCCCATGAATGCGGAATGTCCCCTGGATGGATGCGAACGGGTCGCTCGGGGGATCCGGATCGTCCCCCGGAAAAAGTCCGGCAAGGTTGATGCCGGTAATTTCCGCATTTTTTGCGCTCAACGTCCCATTTCCCTGCATCGCGTTCATCAGGTTTTGATGTCCGATTCCGTGGGTGGTGAGTGAAAGAGTTCCCGAGGCCGTTCCTGCAATCCGGTTGGTCAGGAAAGTCACCCTCTGTCCCAACTGCGAAAGATTCACTCGATCGAAGCGGCCTTGAAACTCGTACGTGGGATCGGCAACTAGCCGCGCATCCATCGTCCCCGCCACTTTCCCACCGAAAAAATCCGCCTGGGCTTTGGAGATTCGAATCGTCCGGCCGTCAATTTCCGTTTCGGCGTCAAATCGATCGAGGAGTAATGGCGCCACGACAATTTGTTCGGCATGCAAATGGCCGTGCGCAAGCATTCGCGCGACGGCCGTATCTTCTGGCGGAGGACCAGCATCCGAATTCCCCAAGCTTGTAAAGCGCGCCAGGAATCCAGGTCTTGCGCGCGGCCCAAGCCACCGGTCGAGTTCCGCCACGTCAATGCGATCCGCGACTAGATCAAACGTCCATTGCGGGTCTGCATTTTTTCGCGAGATTGTGCCCTGCCACGCCGTCCCCAGCGCCTCCGCATCGGCGAGCGTAATGGTTCGTTGCTGCGGCGTAAATTCGGCACGCGCACGGCCCAGCCGCACCGGCTGGTTCACTTGGCGGGGACTCAGTGTAAGTTCGCGAAAATCGACCGTACCGAGCCAGGAGATCGCTGGCGAGCCAACCCTGTGCGTGCCGCGCACTTTTACCGCCAGCCCGCCTGCCACGGTCCATCCTTTGTTGATCGGCTGGGCCAGCGTTTGCGAGAGAGCAAGCCAATCCTGAGCACGCGGGGTAGCGCCTTCGATGGATAAATTCCAATTCATCGGCCAGCGATATTTTCCGTTCGAATCGGGAAGGATCGAGCCGCGCAGCAGGAATGCATTCGATGAATTGGCCAGGTTTGTGGCCGTTTCGTCAGCCTGGTCCGGCGCAACTGCAGAAAAAGAAACTTCCGTCGGCGCAAAATCGAGTCCTCCGCCGGAAACACTGGCGTTCATTGCGCCGATCTGTAATGGCGCGGGCAGGGACGCTCCCGTCAGCGTTCCCCCAGTGCTTGCAATGGCTCCCTGTTGAAGCTCAATCGGCCATCCGCCGAGCGTAACATCCACCCCGAGCGTTCCTTGCATGCGAAGGTTCTCCGCAACATCCGAATGCAGCGCCCGGTACCACGACAAAATATCGTTGAGTCCTACGCTCGATGTCTCAATGTGGAATTGCGGATTGAATCCACGCCCCCAATCCAAATCTCCCGTCCCCTCAAGATGCGAACCCGGCATTTCGACGAGCATTTTTTGAATTTGCGCGCGGCGCTCTCCCAACTGCCAGGAAGCATCCAGCGATGCATTTGCCGCTGGATCGTCATCTCTCTCGGGAAGCGTCCAGCTATGAATTCCAGTCAGGCGAGCTTCTCCGGATATCGCCCACTGGGCAGCGCCAGATACGGAGCTTGACGCGGGGCTCGAGACAGGCGCGCCCATGGATGCAGGTTGGGCCGGACCAATTTTTGCGTCCAGATCCATGGAAAGCTCCCCGCGCATGCCGTAATCCTGCTGTCGAGCGAGTCGCAGAGCATCCGCCAGAGAAGCCTCGCGCCACGTCAAATTGAGTTCAGCCGGCTGGAGCCGAGCGGATGTGCCCGCAATCGTGCCGCGCAAGCGAAGCGTGCCGATATCCTGCAGTTCCACCCCCGCGCGCATGGGCCGGGCTTCCAGGTCGAGTTGCCACCGGCCCGCGCCGTCCTGTTCCACCTGCCCCGAAACGTCGAGCAAGGCGAAAGGACTCTTGTCGTCGAGCTGCTTGAAATTGATTCGCCCGCCGTCCACCTGGATTCGGTAGAGATGCGCGACTGGTGGCGCGGCCAGCGGGCCGACAAATCCTGGGCGAGACCCCGCCGGTGAGGCGGGAGGCAGCCAGCGCTCGATATTCCAGTAGCCCTCTGCATCTCGCGTCAGATTCAAGCTCGGGCGAGACAACGAAAGCGTACCGAATTCGAAACGCCCCGAAAGCAGCGACGACCAGCGTAATCCCGCCGTCAGGGTATCCGCTCGCAGGAAATATTCGTTGCCGAAGTGGGGATCCTCGGACACGGTAACCGATTGCGCTTCAAGGCGCGCGCCGTCAAGCAGGCTGAAATCAAAGCGCGCGACTTCCACGGGGCGCCCGAAGCTTGCGGCAAGATGCGCGATGAGGTAGCGCCGGGCAGCATCGGTGCGCAACGCGCGAGAAAACACCCCGCTCGCAGCCACCAGCACAAGGGCGAGGCTTAGTATCCAACGCAGCCATTTTCGCTTACGCATCGTCGAGTACGGGCTGTACTTGCAGCCCGGGGGAATAAAGTACGGGCTCCGCTTTTACGCTGAACGCTCCTCGTGAAGCGTGGACCCTACAAGATTAAAGGCCGGGTTCAGCATGCCAGCGCGCCATGGCGCTTTGGCGACGGCGCGTCAGTGGACAAATTGTTGCAAAAGGCGGGGAAGAAGAAAAGGACTGTGTCAGTGAACCTCATGAAACATGCGCGACCACCGGGTCCGCGATGGCAAATGGAGAATCGTATCCAGCGTATTCAGGAACCATCCGTTCACGTTCTGATCCTCCTCATCGTCGTGTGTTCCCTGCACCGACCAGTAAATCACCACCGGACGCCCCATAATGGCGTCGCGGTCCACAAAGCCCCAAAACCTGCTGTCCCAGCTGTGATCGCGATTATCGCCCATCGCGAAATATTTGTCGGGCGGGACCACGATTTCGCCATCGTGGACGTATTGCAATATCTGGTCGGCCCACTCCGGTTGCATATTCGCCTGAAGATATTCCGCGCTGCGTGGCGGAAAATTGTCTCCAAACGGGTCATAAGGCGCGGACGGGTCTCTCGCGACGTAAGGTTCGCTGATTCTCTTCCCGTTCACGTAAACCTGCTGGTCCACAATCTTTATGCGGTCCCCGGCGATCCCGATCACGCGCTTGACGTAATGCGGGTGATCCTGAAATGGAAATTTAAAAACGATGATGTCGCCACGGCTGACTTCCCGGTAGGGTAGGAAGTGGTCATACCAATGCCCACGGCCGCCGAAAATGAACTTGTTCACGAGCAGGTGATCGCCCACCAGTAGTGTAGGCTCCATGGACTGCGACGGAATCTTGAATGCCTGCACAACAAAGGTTGTGCCAAACAATGCCAGGATGACCGTCACTAAAAGGGATTCGATGTACTCGCGAAGCGTCGCCGGACGCGCTTCCGCACGAGGCGATGCGGCATGGGTGGTTTGCACGGCATGTGCGGTCTCAGACATCGTTAAGGTACTCGCGGGCGGTTGCTCATTCTCCCGCCCCTAATTGTATCAGTGCTGCGATTGCTGCGGACTGTTCGGCTTCTTTTTTCGTCCTTCCTGTTCCGATGGCCGTGATTTCTCCGGTGACGCGGACTTCGACGCGGAAGGTTTTCTCATGGTCCGGGCCGGTCTCTTCGATAATGTGATACTTGCACGGAGCGACACCACGCGATTGCAAAAGCTCCTGGAGGGCGGACTTGTAATCGGTGCGGCCGAGGCGCTCTGCCTCTCCGACCAGGGCGCCTTCCACAAGCGTCTTGAGTACGAACCCACGCGCGGCGACGAAGCCTGCGTCAAGATAGATGGCCGCGATGATAGCCTCATAAGCATCCGCCACGAGCGCCGGCTTGGCTCGGCCGCCGGTCTTCTCTTCTCCCCGGCCAAGCCGCAAATGATGTCCCAGGCCGAGACGTTGCGCGGCCAGTGAAAGCGCCGTCGCGTTGACCAGCCGGGCGCGGCTTTTCGATAGCTGGCCTTCACTCCAGCCTGGAAATGCGCGAACGAGCTCTTCGCTCACCACCAACTCGAGAACTGCGTCACCCAGAAATTCAAGCTTTTCGTTGCTTTCGGCGGGTTCATCCGTGGCGCGCTCGGGGATGCGCGAACTGTGCATCAGGGCCTGCAGCAACCAGCGAGGATCGCGGAACTGATGTCCGAGAACCGACTCCAATTCTGCGATCTCGCTGACGGCCATGATTTCAGGATCAGTCCTTGCTCAACGACGTGGTCAGGTCCTTCTTGGTCGAATCGGAGCGAGCCTTGCACTGCGCCATCAGGGGCCCCGAAGCGGCGCACTTATCATAGGCGGCAACGGCGCCGTTGAGGTAGCTCGTCTTCACGTCCGCATTCCCGAGCAGATAGTAATCGACCGGGTCAGGGTTCGACGCCAGTTGCACGGCCAGCATCAGTTCCGTGCGGGCATCATCGTATTTGTCATGGTCGGTGTCGATCAGGCCCAAGCCGCTATGGGCCAGGGAAAGTTTGTCGTTCTTTACTTTCTCAAACGTGGCGTCGTCCATTTCCGGCGGTTTGGGCAAATTGGGTATCAACTCGATGGCGTGATGCGCGTAGGCTTCCGCCTTCTGCATTTGTTGCGCCGCATCAGGCGTGGTCGATCGAATCCGTCGCGGTATGGCCATGGACAGAAGCGAGAGCACGTCGACGTTATCCGGATTGAGTTCGAGCGCTTTGTTGCCGGCAACGAACATCTTGTCGATGTCCCCGGTTCCAAAGTACGCGGAGGTCAATATCCCATAGACGGATGGAATATAGTGGCTATCCGGGAATTTCTTGATGAAATCTTCCCCCTGCTGAATTTGAGCTGCCGCCCCGCTCGGGTGCGTTAATGCCTTATAGGCATCCTCTTCCGGCTTATTGATCTTTGGCGGGGCCTGCTTTGCGGAATTATTCTGCGCCGGCGTTCCTGATGTCGCCGGGGGCATGGTCTGATCGTATTGCGCGCTGCAAACGCCGGCCCCCGCGAAAATAAGAATCAGGAAAACCACAATTGAGGCCGATCCCTTAAAAAACTTTGCCGTCATAGTATGAATCTCCTCCATAAAGGATAATTCTCGGGGGTGAAAAAGATGCCCCGAGTGGATTGCTGATTGCACCCTGGCCTCCCGCCGGCTGATCAATCCCGGACATGGAGGCGAGAAAATGTTTAAGACTTGCCGCCCGGTTTATCGTCGCGCGACGGCGTTTGATACCCGGCATCGACTCCGCGCTGGGCGGCGGCCCGAGCCGATTCCGGCGCTCCCGAGACAGCCAGCGCCGCGCGATATTCGGCGACCGCGAGGTCGCGCTGGCCCTCTACATCGTACATTCTTCCGAGATAAATATGCGACCACGAAAGATTCGACGGATCCGGTTGTGCAACCGCTCCGCCGGGGGAATCCTTCGCCGCGGCGATCACTTTGGCAAAAAGCTCGCGCGCGCGATCCGGCTGGCCCAGAAGCGCCGAGGCTACCGCCAGACCGTAGGTCGCTCGCATATCATCCGGATGAGACGCCAGAACTTTCTCAAACGAAGCGGAGGCGGCAGCGCCGTTCCGAGCCGATATCTGGCGCTGTCCTTCGGCCAGGTCTACTTCCACAGGGTCGACCGAGGGAACAGGCTTCAAGGCAGCCTGATGCAGGCTCCCGGGGTCGAAATCGGAGTCACTTCCGGTTCCTGCGTCCGCGAATTTCACACCGCGCAGCCGCCGGGTTTCCGCGGCAACATCAATGCCTTTAATCAAGTCCGGCAGGTAGTAACCCATGGCGGGTTCCGATTTCTCGAAGCCGGACAAGCCCGCATAGATGGGTCGGACGAGAACGTAGCCGCTGCTTTCCGCCCCGTCAATGGCGGACGCCAGGTCCGCGGGAGAAAGATGGCTGAGCCTCAGCTCGACGGCGCGCACCAGGCACTCGTCGAAGAACGAGGGATAGTCGTCACGCAAATCCACGGGAAGGCGCGGCGCGTGCGCGGCATAATCGAGCACCGGAAATGCCACCGAAGCCTCTTTGCGGTACCGGATCGCGATCGGATCAAGAATAAAATGGAGGAAAGCGTGCCGAATCGCGTCCATCGGGGGGTTGACGCTGGGACTCACGACCAACTCGTAGTGATCGCCGTAATTCCTGAAATTGATTTTGCCGCCGGCCAGCGGTTCCACGTACACGGAAAAAGTTCGAGGGCTGCTGGGACGGATAATTTCGCGCAGATAGCTGGTGACCACGAGGACGAGCTCGGAAACAGGACCGCGATAGCTTTCCGCGCCGGCTTCGTAGTCGGGCTGGTAGAACTTCCAGAGTTCGTCGATCTTCGCCTCTCGGTAAAAATTTGACAGAATCTGGTTGAAGCCTTCGAGGGCGAGCGCGTCCGGCGGCAATTCGTCGCGGCGCAGTTCAAAATCAAATCTCGGTGGCGGACCAGCGGCAAGCGCGAAGGAAACGAAACGGGAAAATGTGGTGCCGGAATCCGCGAGGGCATGTTCCTTGTAATACGCGCGCAAAGCATCCACGGCAGGGCCCTGCAGCGCAAGCATTCGCCGTCTTAATTGCACGCGCCCGGGAGTTTCATTGGCCGTGCTGACCCCGGAATCAAATCCTGCCGCGTCGAGTGCGCAAAGGACCGCGAATAGTTGCGGGCGCGTGCCAACCGAAACTGCTTGATGCGACTCCTCCGAGGGGGGCGCTGCGGAGTTTCGATCCTGCGGCTGTTCTGCCCGCGCGATTGCAAGCCCGCCTAAAAGGACGCAGAAACCCAGCAACGCGAACCGCGTCCACGGCGCCTTCTCGATTTTCAAGCGCAATTGGTCACCCATTAGGCTTCAGAATTTACAAGGCTCATCGAGCCCAGTCAAGAAACCCTTTCCTTAATTCATTGGAAGGTCCTTTCCCTGACCGGGTTGTCCCTGCCACTATTGTAACGGTGAATTGCGATTGGGATACAGAAAATCCGGGGGACGAATCGAGGCAAGATCAAATTGAGGCATTGAAAACGGGCAACTTGCTGAATTCAAGGATCTCAAAAGGCGCAAGAGTCAGGATGCCGTAGAACGAATCGGGAGGGCTGGGTTCCCGTTTGCGTTTTACTGCCTAAACTTCTTCCGACCGGTAATCGCGCGACAAGTTCATGAATATTCGTATGCCTGCCGCGACGCCGTTCTTCCGCTACTTCCTTTCTTCAGCTGTATGGCCGCGCCCATCACGGACTTCATTGCCTTTGAAGTTGGCGGCCTTATCGGGGCGCTTTGACGGCTCAGGTTTATCGCCGGCCTTCGGCATCGGTCCTTTATAGCCGTGGTCGGGATGGTAGCGGTTATTTACGTGGCCCCTGAAGTCGTCAGAACCATGGAACCACGGGCCGGCGCCAATGAAGACACCACCGGTGAACCATTCCGGGCCATAGTAGCCATAGGGAGCACAGCCGTAAGGAGCAGCGTCATAGTAACCGTAAGGGCAGTCAGGAGCGGGTCCAATGTTAACGCCGACGCTGACCTGAGCATTCATTTTGGGCACCGACACCATCAGGAAGAATGCAGCAAAGGCAAAAAGCGCTAGATATTTAAGTTTGTTCATAATTTTCCCCTCCGTAAGCCGAAATTTCCAACCCCGACGATTAAACGCCACTGTCAAAAGAATGCAAATCAGGCTAACCATGTATTTATGCAGTGGCGAAAACTCTAGGGCAAATTGGTTTCATCCAACTCTCGAAGCGTTGGCCATCACTGAAGATCATGTAAATTGATTGCCTATTTCGGACAGTTATGGGAAGTTGGTTTACGAATGTAGGTTAATTGAGGCGAAACTGGACGTTGACATTGACCTGGGCGGTGGCGGGCTTTCCGTCAATCAGCGCTGGAGAATATTTCCACTGCTTCACGGAGTCAATTGCCGCCTGGCGAAGCGTCACGGGCCCGCTGATTGCTTTTGCGCTCGCGACATTTCCCTTCTCATCAACTTCTGCCGTAACGACCACGGTGCCTTGCGTGCTCGATTGCTTTGCAACGGAGGGATATGTGGGACGCGTGGAAGTGATCAGCTTCGGCTCACGGACCGTCCGGCTGACCGGCGCCGCCGAAACTGGCGAGGGCGGCGCTGACGGTTGAGTTTCCGCGCGCATGACGGGCGACATCATCGTAGCTGAAGGCGCTGATCCAACCGCGACTGCCGACGAGAGGTCGGTTACGCTCGGCGCTGATCCACCTGAAAGCTTTGCCAAGTCCTGTTTTGGACCGGACGGAGTTGCCATTTTAAGATTTGGAATCTGCTGGCGCTGTTTTGAGGGACGATCCGATTGCACCGTATCCGCACTCTTGTTAGCAGGCCGGGTTTTCTGTGCCGGAGAGGATGATGAAATTTCCGCATCAGGAGTGACAGAAGCAATCGTTGAAACAGGTTGTGGTTGAGGCGCTGCCTGTTCTGCATCCGGCTGGGGAGTTGGAGCGGGCTCAACCTCTCTGCTATGCGCAGGTGGCGAGGGTGCAGACTGTTGAACCGCAGCCACAGGGACTGGTGCGGCGGGAGCGCTTGCCCGGTGCATCAGATAATATTCCGCTCCAAATCCAACGAGCGCCAGCGCAAGCCCTCCTACGATCAATGGCAAGCGCCCGCGACTTTCACCCGAGGAACTCGATGATGTCTGGCCCGTGGCCAGCATCCCTCGCGTCATGAAATCGCTTGGCGAAGCAGCCCTCTGCGCGGGCGGGGAAGAATATTCCTGTGCCGGCGGAATTGTCCGCTTCCCGGAAGTTGCATCCGATATCGAACCGAGCGTGCCCATCGCAGAAAAAGACTTCGTGGGCTCAACTTCCGTTTCCGCCACATCGCTTTTGCTTTTGAGGCTGCCTGATTGAGCCGCAGGCGTGCTCCCGCTTACTCTCGCTGCGGGTGCCGGGGACATTCGCACAATCCCCGCAATATCTTCGAAGGATGGTCCGCCGCCCGATTGACTCGCCGATTCCTTTTCCTGGGCGGCAGCGCGAGAAGAAGCATGCGGCCTTGCCGGAGGCGCGGCGGCCGGCGCAATGGGGGCAGGAGATGGAAACAATGCCGGAGCAGGTGGCGGCGGAACATTCACATGCTCGGGAGCCTGATGAATGCGCCAAAAATCGCTGACCTGCTCCATGAATTCGACTTCGATATATCCCTTCACGGTCGGAAGCTTTCTGCCTTCCACGACGCGGCAGACCACATCACGTCCCTGCGCGCTCGAAAGAATGACCTTTTGCCCGGCAGGCAGGTTGACCGAAAGACGCAGGACCGCGCCATTATCGAAAACAATGACGGTTCTTCCCTCTTCCCGGATAGGCGCGCTCGAACTGGATGCGTCGCCATTTTCTCCCGGCAAGCTGCGAACCGTCACAGCCACCTCAAGGCAAACGGGATTGGATCGAGCTGATTGTCCAGCCTTGTTTTCAGAATTCTGGGGGGTCGTGCCAGGCTTGCCCTGGCTGGCCGATTCGAGGGAATCTTTGATCGTCAGCGTCATGGCATTGGGATCGCAAACAGCGCCGCGCGGATTCGTCCGTGCGCACCATCAGATTAGGTCTATTTTTGATCGCGAACCGCAAAGTGGGCCATAGTACGGGGGTACTACAATGGAACAAAGAACAGTTTGACAAGGAAGACTAATCAAAGGTCAGACACATGCTCGAAGCCCACGCGTGGGTCACCAAGAAATTCAAAGGCTGCCGCACCCGGCACCCGAAATCCGAATTCAAAGGCCCAACAGATTTACCCTCGAACGGAGATATCGCTGAAACTTAGAACGACACGTCCGCCCGAAGTAAACCTTCCAAAACTCATCTGTGGGCGGAAGCGCGAAAAAAGAAGTACAAGATCGAGCTGGCGGCGGATGACCGGAGTATCCGGTCCTGCGAGGATCTCGTAATAAACAGCTTCCCCTTCGGAATTGATCGTGGTTGCCACGAGCAACGCGTGCGGGCCGGAATTGCCCGTTTCCTCAAGGCCCGTGACTGGGAATGGAGCAAGAGCTTCGAGACGCGCGGGCTGGAGGAGGTTCGTCGGAGAGTCGTCCGTCACGGCGCGAAGCGGCGCGCCCAGCCCAAGCAGTTGGCAGACCAGGACAAACACAACCAGGGCCACGGTAAAGCCGCCCGTAGCGGGCAGCGCCAGCGGCTCAAGAATATTTTTCAAGACCAGTTCCGCTCGCGTCAAACCGCGGCGCGCATAGTGGAGCAACGGTTTTTCGGAGAGTCTCTGAGCGGCGGCAACGCGAATCCGCAGCGCGAGGTCCGCCGGGGGCGTGGGACGCTGCACGCGCGACATCATCGAAGACAATGTTTGATAGGCCTGCAACTCTTCGCGGCAGTCGCCGCAGAGCTCCAGGTGTTGCCCGATCATCTGGTGCGTCTCAGACCAGGACCGCGATGGCAACGCGCCGTCGAGATATCCGGGAAGTAATCGTTTTACTCTCTTGCATTCCATCTAGACACCTCCCTCTGCGTCATCCGGCTCGCCGGAATCCGCCCAGCCGGCAGTGTCAGGCCGGCCAGAACTATTCTCCGCCGCGAGTGAAAACATCGGCGAATGCAGTACCAAACCACTTCGGCGCTGGCTCAAAATTCCTGAGTCATTACCGGCATCTCTTGCCGCTTCTTTCGCTGCCTGCGCGTGCGGGCTGCGGAGCAATGGCTCCAGGATTTCACGCAGCAACCGCCGGCCTCGCAGGATCCTGGATTTCACTGTCCCGACCGATACGCCCAGAACTTCAGAGACTTCCTCATAAGACATTCCTTCGAGGTCCCTCAAAATCACCGCGCTGCGGAAGACTTCAGGCACTTCGCGTAAACCTTCATGGACCGCCTTCTGCACCTCGTGGGAGGCGGCCTCCTCAAAAGGGTTCTTGCACTCGTCCTCAATTTCCACCACGGCATGTCCATCGAGCGGCTCGCCGTCAATCGAAGCCTGCTGCCTGTGGTGCCGCCACAACCAGCGCCTGTGGTTCAGCGCCTCACGAATCGCGATGCGGTAGAGCCACGTCTTCAGCGAACTGCCGCGCCGGAAACCGCGTATCCCGCGAAACGCCTTCAGGAATACGTCTTGCGTAATGTCAGCGGCGTCGCATGATTCCGATACCATTCCAGCCACCAGGCTGTAAACGGATCCTGAATAGTGCGTCACCAGACAGTCGAAAGCCGCCCCGGAGCCGCCCTGCAACTCCGTCACGAGCTCGGCTTCGTCCTGAGACCAGGGAAGGACGCGGGCCAAGTCAGACACGTTTACCGCCTCTCTACGCCTTTATGCGCCAAACGTTTTCGCGGAGCAGACGCGTCAAACGTTTTGTGCCTTGCGCAAAAAGCCTGGAAGCCGCTTACAGGCCCCCGACCAGAGGCCAGATCCGCCGGACCAACCCGGCTGGTAAGCGCTTCATTTGGATTAGACACCACACGGAGGGAATGGTTCCCCTCTTCTGCATATTGTGCTCCCCTGGTACTGGGTTTGCAATGGTACAGGGGCCTTAGGACCGGGTTGCAGATAAAGGGGTTGCGGACGCCGGCGTGTTCAAGCAACGTGCCTTTAGCCCAAGGCGCGGATTGAGGAGAGTCGGCATTTCGCCTCGTTCCTCCGCGCAGCCATTCTGCACGGCCCCTTGACGTGCGTTACGTTACGCGTTACGATCGGCATGTGATTCGATCGATCCGGCACAAAGGTCTGAGACGCCTTTATGAGGACGACGAAACTCGTGGCGTAAACGCGAAACACGCGGAAAAGCTGGGCGATATTCTCGCTCGCCTTGATGCCGCAAAGCATATTTCAGACTTGGATTTGCCGGGCTTCCGGCTTCACGCGCTCAAAGGCGATTTCAAGGAATTTTGGGCCGTGACGGTGTGAGCAAACTGGCGGGTCATTTTTCGATTCCAAGACGGCGAGGTTCTAGACGTTGATTACATTGATTATCATTAAGGGAGATTGGCCATGGCGATGAAGAATCCACCACACCCCGGCGGCTTTGTGCTCCGTCAATGCCTTGAGCCTCTTGGATTGACGATTAAAGACGCCGCTGCGGCATTGGGAGTCACTCGCACAACTCTCTCCGAGCTCGTGAATGGCAGGCGTGGGATTTCGCCTGAAATGGCGGTGCGACTTTCCAAGGTCTTCGGCGGTAGTGCCGAGAGTTGGATGACGCAGCAGGCGCACTATGATGTCGCGCAAGTTCGCGCCGACCGGATCCGGGTGAAGAGGCTTCAGACTGCATGAAGGCTTGCGCCGGCGAAAAGATGGCATGATTTAGCTGGCTTCTTCCCAGTAGAATTCCCTTCTGAAATTGGTTAAGATGTTTCCGGTCTGCCAAGCCACCGGCAGACCCTTTTCTTTGGGACGGGCGTGTAGCTCAGCTGGGAGAGCGCATCCATGGCATGGATGAGGTCGCAGGTTCGATCCCTGTCACGTCCACCATCTCTGCAAGCAAAGTTACTCTAAACTTCAATTCCCTGATTTTCTTTTTGACCGGACTTTCTCCCAGTTCCTTTCCCTACTTTGCTTTCCCTGATGCAAAAAAGAAAACTTCGTTTAGAATGGCTGCCCTATGCCCAAACTTACTTTCTTAGGCGCGGCTGGAACCGTGACAGGCTCGAAATATCTGGTGGAAGCGGAAGCCAAGCGTTTGCTGGTTGACTGCGGGCTGTTCCAGGGACTTAAAGAGCTTCGTCTTCGGAATTGGAACCCGCTTCCGGAAAAACCATCCTCATTTGATTGGTGCCTGCTGACGCACGCGCACCTGGACCACACAGGTTATCTTCCCCGACTTTTCCACGACGGCTATACCGGCCCAGTTTTCGCCGACGCGGCCACGATCGAGCTTTGCAACATCCTCCTCCCCGATTCCGCGCATCTTCAGGAAGAAGACGCGGACCAAGCGGGGCGCCACGGATACAGCAAGCACCAACCTCCGTTGCCGCTTTACACGCAGGCCGACGTCGACCCGGTGCTGAAAGCATTTCGCGAAATTCCGCGTGCCGACTCGTTCACCATTTCGCCGCAATTCACGGTACGCCCGCACAACTCTGGCCACATCGTAGGAGCCTCGAGCCTCGAACTGACAATTACAGAAAACGGCAAGAAAACCGTCGTGCTTTTTTCCGGCGACGTGGGCCGGTACGGCCACCCGATTCTGAAGGATCCTGAAGCCCCCGCCCGCTGCGATGTGCTGCTTTGTGAATCCACGTACGGCGACCGGGAACATCCGGCCGATTCGCCCGAAGACGCGATGGCGGATGTTGTCAATCGGGTCGCGAAACGCGGCGGCGTGATCGTCATTCCCGCGTTCGGCGTGGACCGCACGCAAACGATCATGTATATAGTGCGCAAGCTCGAAGATGCGAACCGCATCCCCAAACTGCCTGTCTACGTAGACAGCCCGATGGCCATCAGCGTCACAGACCTTTATATGCGTCACCATGAGGACCATGGATCGTCCTTCACGGTGGAGGAAACCAACGGGAACCCGCTCGACGCCCACAACGTGCATTACATGCGCGCCGTCGAAGACTCGATGAAAATCAATAATGTGAAAACGCCGGCAATCATAATTTCCGCCAGCGGCATGGCCACCGGTGGCCGCGTGCTGCACCACCTCGCGCAACGCGCGCCCGATCCGCGGAACGCCATACTACTGGCCGGTTTCCAGGCCGAGGGCACGCGTGGCCGCGCGCTCGAAGAGGGCGCGAAGACGCTCCGCATTCACGGCGAGGATGTTCCAGTCGCGGCGGAAGTGATCAACTTGCGGCAATTCTCCGCGCACGCGGGGAAGAGCGAGCTGATCCGCTGGCTCACTGGACTTCCGGCGCCGCCGCGCCAGTCGTACATGGTGCACGGCGAACCTTCAGGTTCCGCGGCGCTCAAGGCCGCTATCGAATCCACTTTCGGTTGGCGCGCAGCCCTGCCTCAATATTTGCAGACCGTGGATCTGGGCGCGTAGTTTCCGCCCCTTGCGCCGCCCTGCGCGAAGCGTGCTAGAATCGGACCAACTTCCCCCGCCCTTGGAGGGATTATGGCTTTTCGCCGCGTTGCAGGTTGCCTCCTGATCCTCGCAGTCAGTGTGCTTCCAGCCCTGGGACAAGGACGGAACACTGCGAGAAATAACCTCAGCATTGCGGGCACCGTCCGCGACGATTCCGACCAGCACGTGATGGAAAATGTGCGTGTGGATTTGAAGTTGTCCACGGGCGTTCCCTTCAACACCACTTTCACTCGTGGAAACGGTGAATTCGAATTCGGCAGCCTCGGAAACGGGGAGTACATGATTGAAGTGGACTTGAAGGGCTATGACTCCTTCCAGCAACCCGTCACGCTCAACAATTCCGGGGCGCGAGGTATATCCATTTTTCTAACCAGGCCGATGGCAACAAGGCAATCGAATCCAAGGTCGGCGGTCTCGGCTCATGAACTCAGCGTCCCCGGAAAAGCCCATGATGAATACGAAAAAGGGTTGGAGCTGCTTTATGTGAAGTCAGATTTTCGGGGAGCGATCGTCCAGTTTCAACACGCCATCAAGGACTTTTCGACGTTCTACGAGTCCTATGCACAGATGGGGAACGCGTACCTGCAGCTCAAGGAAATAACCCCTGCCGAAGAGGCAATGCGGAAATCCGTCGATCTCAGTTCCGGCCGTTACTCCGAGGCAATCTTTATGCTCGTGGGGCTTCTCAACGATACGAATCGCTATGAAGACGCAGCGACATTCGCGCGAAAAGGGATTGATGTCGACCCTGGCTCATGGCGAGGTCCATTCGAACTGGCGCGGGCATTGGAGGGACTCAAGCAGCTGGAAGACGCGGAAAAAAACGCCATCGAGGCGCGGAATTTGAAGCCGGATAATCCCTCCGTCTATCTGATGCTGGCGAATATTCACATTCAGCGGCGCGACTATGCCGCCCTTCAATCGGATCTCGAGGGATATCTCAAACTTGTGCCCACCGGCCCCGAGGCCGACCAGGCACGCAGGACGCGAGACGATCTGATCGCGGCGCGTCAGCAATCGGAAAATCAGGCTCACGCCAACGCCGAAGAGAAATCACGCCCGAACGAGCAAGCTGCCCCTCGCGCGAACGCGCCGCCTCCGGAGCCCGCGCAAGAATTGCCTCCTCCCGAACCGGATACTTCCGGACTGCCTTCCCTTCCCCCGCCCGTTCAGAACCCTTAACGTGCATGGTGTGTGCGTTCGAGTTATCCGGCGGCTCGCGGGAGGGATACTTAAGAAACTGGCGTAACTTCCGGGGCAGGCCTAACGTCTCTTGTAATAAGACCACTCGAGGGCAGGAAGCGATCACCAAAACGCAACCGACCAATTGCTTCCTGCCCTTTAATACCCAGATAGTCAGACGGGGAACCTTTCAGAACAATTCTTATTTTGCGGCCGTCACTTGAACTTGCGGCACACGCGAGGGCATGGCCGGAATCTCCACAAGATGCAATCCCAGCATGAACATCGGCAACGGCGCCACGCGCCCCCACCGCTTCAGTTCCCAGCCCGCGCGAATGAAATTGACCTCCGGAACCAGTGCGAGTTCCAGAACTGCCCGAGTCTCGCCTCGATAAAATTGCTGCGGTAATTTCAGGATCGGATGCGTGCCCCAGTTCTCGCCGTCCGCGGAGCCCCAGATGTTGACGTCCACCGACTCCTGCTCAATCTGGTCGTTGATCATCATGACGCAGAAAAAAGTGCGCGTCGCGCTGTCACGAATATCCACGGCCGCGCTGGAGCCGTCTTCCTGAAGCAATGTTGCCTGCGGGATCAGATCGAATTCCATGGCCATGCAATGTCCCCCGTTTTCGCGGCAGATTCTAACACAGGCCCGGCGCAACGGCTATGGAACATGGAACGTGGAAGCCAAGTACTGGTGTCATTTGCCAGACCGTAGGAAACTCAAGAGGACAAAGAAGCCGAGGGCAGTAAAGACGATGCCCCCCGATTGAAAGGTCTTCATGGTAGCCACGCCAGAAGTCGTAGCTACTGATGAAACGGATTACTGCCGGTTGGCCGACGACTCGGGAATAGCGCCGCATCAATTAACACTTCTCGGTCGGAAGCCATATGCTATTCCGAGCAAGTACAGGGCGTATTCAATCGCGCTTGGCTTTGTTGTTGTCGCCTTTCAAAATCTGCACGATGGTGATTATGGTGTTCCAATTCCGTGTCGTCGCCCGCACACCGAACAGTTTGTCGATCTGCCCAAGATAGCCGATCGTTTTCATGTGGCGACGGTACATTCCGAAAACGAATCGCTTTTTCGACGCGATAACTCGCACGAACCACTCCCCGCGTGGCGGAAGTGCGCATGGAATGGAAGCCAGTCCGCGGTCGGCTTTCGACAGGATGCTCACGAATCGAACAATATCGGGGCGTGACGGCTCGGCTCCAAACGGATTTTCCATCTCCATGCGGATAAGATCGCGACCGTCGCAGAGCACCACTTCCGCATCGAATGGCAGCTTGCGGAGCAGTTCAGCACGGAACTTTGCTCGAAGTCCGGGTTTTCGAACGACGAACGTGCCTGCCGCACCGACATTCACGACACCATAATCGCTGAGTTCCTTGGCGAGGATGCTCGGACGAAACGTCTTGTGTCCGCCAACATTTACTCCTCGGAGGAAAACAACGAGGGCCATAGCGAGATTATAGAGTAAAGAGGCTTTCTCTTGCTTGCCCGGTGGAAGTTTGCTACCTGGCTACGCGGGATGCAGCTTCGAGAGTTTATCCGCGCAGGCCGCGAGTGTTGATTCTTTCTTGCAGAACGTGAAGCGCACCTGCCGCGCGCCCATTTTCGGATCATCGTAGAAGCTCGATCCGGGCACAACAGCGATGCCGATTTTTTCCACCAGATATCGCGAAAACGAAAGATCGTCCGGAAAATCGAAGGCGGAAATGTCCGTCATGATGTAATACGCGCCGGAGGGCTTGAAACAACGGAAGCCCGCTTCGGTGAGGATGCCGAGCATACGGTCACGCTTCACCAGATAATTTTTCGCCAGTTTCTGATAAAAACTCGGCGGCAATTCGAGTGCAAGCGCACCGGCCTGCTGCAGAGGGGCCGCGGCGCCGACCGTCAAAAAGTCGTGAACTTTGCGGATCGGCACGGAAGCTTCCGGCGGCGCAATGGCCCAGCCGACGCGCCATCCCGTCACGCTGTAGGTTTTCGACATCCCGTTAATCGTGATCGTGCGGTCGCGCATTCCGTCAAGCGAGGCCATCGAAATATGCTTCGTGCCGTCGTAAATGATGTGCTCGTAAATTTCATCCGTCACCGCGAAGGCATTCCAGCGCACGCAGAGATCGCGGATGAATTCGAGTTCCTCGCGGGAAAACACCTTGCCGGTGGGATTGTTCGGCGTGTTGACGATGATCGCCTTCGTCTTGGGCCCGAATGCGCGCGTAAGTTCGTCGCGGTCAAAGCTCCAATCAGGTGGCTCGAGCTGCACGAAGCGCGGAGTTGCTCCGGAGAGAATCGCGTCCGGTCCGTAATTCTCATAATGCGGCTCGAAGATGACGACCTCATCGCCAGGATTGATGATGCCCATCATCGTCGCCATCATGGCTTCAGTTGAGCCGCAGGTGACGGTGATTTCGCGCTCGGGATCGACGCGCACGCCCTGCGTCCGCTCAAACTTTCGCGCGATGGCGTCGCGCAATTCCTTCGCGCCCCACGTAATGGCGTATTGATTGATGTCGTCGGAAATGGCCTGCCGCGCGGCTTCCTTCACTTCGGCGGAAGCGGGGAAATCGGGGAATCCCTGAGCCATGTTGACCGCGTTGTGCTTCATGGCGAGCCGCGTCATCTCGCGGATGACGGACTCGGTGAATCGCTCGGCCTTGGCTGAAAGCATTTGCCGCGTGGCGGTTGCCACGCGGCCCGCGCCCGCGGCTGGACCCTCCGTCGCGCTCACTGATGAGCCTCCGCCCTGGCCATGCGAGTTAACTTCGCTTTGGCCGGGACGGTTGTAGCCACGCTGTTTGACGGTTGCTCCCCGGCCGGAGCCGAGCCATACACTTGCCGGTAGACCACCGAATTGCGCATCACGATTTGCACGTACTCCCTGGTCTCGGTAAACGGAATGGACTCCACAAACTCCGCTGCCTCGAGGTAATTCTGCCCTGCGGTCCATTGCTGCACGCGGTCTTCACCGGCGTTGTACGCAGCCAAGGCGGCTTCCGGCGTGCCGAAAGACTGAATCAGGCCGGCCAGATAGCGCGAACCAAGCTGCAAATTGTAACCCGGATCGGTCAGGCGCGCGCGCACATATCGCACTTTCAACTGGCGCGCCAGCTTCGAAGCGGTCTTTGGCATTACCTGCATCAATCCCACCGCGCCCACGCGCGACATCGCACTCGACTCAAACGCGGACTCCTGCCGGATCAAACCGGCCACGAGCATCGGGTCAAGCTGGTTGCTCGCCGCCGCGCTTCGCAAACTGGATTCGTAGGGCAGCGGAAACGCCGCACGCCACGCATCGTTCGGAATTTCCTGCACGCGCCGGGCCTCGAGTTGCGGGAACGCTTGCCGGATCGCCGCCATTCCCGCGCCGTAATGCCCTGCGGCAATCGCGGCTCCCGCGGCATCCACCAAAAATTGCGGCGAATGAGATTCGGAGTACGCAGCCCGATATTCCAATTCGGCGGAAGCATCAAAAGCGATATCGCTGAGCGCTTGCGCCCGCGCCTGCCGCTGCATCACCTCCGCGGTGAGAGGCTGATCGAGCGATGGCAAGGAAGGCGCGGCGGGAATGACTGAAAGAAATTCCGCGGGATTGAGGGGCGAAGCGCCGATTCCGTCCGGCTCCGGCCGCAATCGTTCAGCGGACTTCGCGCCAAAATAAGTCAGCGGAAATCGCGCGGCGTCGGCGGCATAAAAGGCCCGCGCATGGTCCGGATTTCCCGAGCGTTCGTAGGAGCGCCCCAGCCAGTACAAGGCATCCTGCACATAGCTCGAAGTGGGAAACTGGCGGATGTATGCTTCCAGCAGATCGGCCGCCTCCGGCTTGCGTTCCAGATAGGCGATCCAGGCCACGCGCCACGAAGCGGTCAGGGCGTCATTGCCTGCGGGCACGTCGAGCGCGCGGCGGTAGAAATCGGCGGCGCGGTCGCGGTCCATATTTACCCAATAAAAATTCCCTGCCGCGAACAGGACTGCTTCACTCCAGCTGCTCTGTGGAAACCGGCTGGAAAGCTCGCTCACGTCGTCGAGCATTTGCGATTCGAGTTTCCCCGAACGATGCGCCTGCGAAATTGAATAAATCCGCTCTGCGTCGAGCTCCGGATCGGTCAGCGAAACCTCGCTCAGAAGTTCCGCCTTGCCTCCCATTTGGATATCGCATTGCGCAACGCGCAGCGATGCGCGCTCCCGGTCGGTGCCTGCAAGCTTCGGAAGCAGACTTTCATATTCGGCCCGCGCTTCGCGCCAGCGTTTCGCGACAAAAAACGCCTCCGCGCGCGTGATCTGCAATTGCATCGGCGTGCCGGGAAATTCCTCACCCAGCCCAAATTGGAGCGACGGGATTCTCTGTCCCGCTGCTTTCGCCTGATCGCTCAAAGGAAAGCGATAATAGACGTCGAGATAATCCGCGGCCGCAAGCAGGGGTTCTTCGCCTTTCGCCACGGCGGCCTTCTCCCGCGCCTGCGCCTGCAGCAGAAGCAGCGACGGCTTTAAAGTAGTATTCGGATAGGCCTGGAGCAATGCGAGGGCGTCGTCCGCCTTGCCGGCCGTGATTTCCGCCTGCGTCAGGCTCGTGACAGCCTGCTCGGTCATCACGCTGTCGGGATAATCCCGGCGGAAACTCCGCAGTTGTTCGATTCCTTCTTCGTTCTGGCCAAGCGCCAACGAAGTTTGGGCCTGCCAGTACTGCACATACTCGCGGAGCACCTTGTCATCGACCGACTTACGCAGCCAAGCGAGCGCCAGATCCGGCTTGTCCCGCGAAAGATCATAGAATCCAAGGGCGAGCGCGGCATGAGGGCCGAATTCTGTTTTGGCATTTCGCGTCGCAAACGCGGAAAGCGCGGCGTAGGTCGTCGCGTTCCCGTCGTCGCGCAAGGCCCGCGAAAGCAGCGCGAGTTCCTTTTCGCCGGCGACAGAGGCCGGGGTTCGCGGAGCCGCCGCAGTTTTCTTTCGGGCTGCCGAAGGCGCATTCGCTGGCTTCTTCGCCGGATGTGCGGTCGTTTGTGCATGGATCGGGGAAACCGCGACCATCGCGGCGAGCGTCAAGGCGATAGATATAGCAATGGTGCGGAGGAATGCGGACTTCCCGGCGGCAATGTACACACTACCGGCGCAGGACCGGAGATGGATAAGGATACTCGCCGAGCGCTTGCGGATCGCCGCCTCCCAGAATTTCCACCATCCAATCGTAGAAATAATCCACGGGATGCGATTGGATGGACTGGAACCGGCGATCGTATTCTTTGTGAGCTTTCTCAATGTCATCACGCAATCTGAAACACAAGTCTTTGTTCTCGCGCCCGACGCGGACATCTTCGGGACGCAACATCTTAATATCCTGCATGGAAACCTTGGCAACCCGGTAAGCCCGCCTGTGCAATTCTTGCTCTTCCGGGGGCAACAAGTCGAGGCTAAAAATGTGCTCCTCTTCCGCCGGCTCACTCTCCTGCTGCGTCTGCTCCGCGTACTCCGGAACGTGCATCGGTTCCTGGGCCAGCTCGGGCTCGTACACATACACCGGAACGGGCTCGCTGAAGGATGCAGACTCGCCCGCGGGCGGCGCATCGGAAAAAACTGCTTCGCTGGCCGGCATCTCCGCGACTGGCGGAGCCTCAAAAGCTTCTGGGGCTTCCGCCGCAGCCGATGTCTCTGGTGCCAGAGGAATCTCCGCCGCCAAAGTTGGTTGTTCGACCGGAGCTGGCTCGGTCCATGTCTGCTCGAGCGGAGTCTGCTCTGTAAGATGCGGCGGCGGGGGCTTCGGCTGCATGGGCGATGTCGCCAGTTCGGCAGCGATCAGGGAAGTCGCGCGGGAGATTTCCTGTTCAAGTGGTGATCGGGGAGCAAGTTGCATCGCGGAAGTGACAAACCGCGAAAGAACTTCCAGTGCGGCGGAAAGCGATGCCGCGGACGTGTGAGCGCGAATCATCGGAGGCAGCGCGTTGGCAGGACGGCTGCTTGCGCACGCCGAAACCAGATCACTCACCGCCTGATGCAGCTCATCGGACGAACGTTGAATTCTTTCCAGGCTGTCGCGCAGCGTTCGCGATACCGCCTGTTCGACTGCGTTTGGTTCTGCCGCCATACCTTGGCGCCTCCAGCTGATGCAAGCTGTACTCGCTCGTCCTGATGCCGGAACGGCAGCCCACCAGCGCGTCAAATGTCCCTAAAGTGTGATTATCGGAATGAGGTGGAACAGTGTCAACCACCCATCGGTAACAGGTTTCGGCCCGCGCACGAGGCAGGCAATTGCAAAGAAGTTGAAAGTCGATAGTTAAAAGTTGAAAGTGAGTGCCTCCTTCCGCGCAGTTCCCTCTCGACGTTCAATTTTCAATTTTTGGCACCGAATAATCAGGTCTTAACTTTGAACTTTCAACTGTCAACTTTCGACTCTTACGTCCTCGCACAGTGGTAAAATGCCAGGCAGGGGGCGACACGGTTTCGACGGAAGCTGTCGCGACTCGAAGGCATGCAGGGCGCCACCTGCCCTCAATCGGGTGGAAAACTAGAACTGCCAATCAACAATTGGCATTGGCTGCCTAGCTTAAACTAGCGTAGCTACGTTTCCCCGGGCTTCGCCTACGGGCCCGGTCAGAAACGTCACACAGTGGGCTGGTCGTCAAGCCTCGGTCCGGGGCAAGGCGGCGAGAACCAATCGGACTAGCCGGTCGCGTTTCTTGCTCATTCTGAGCGTGGCTGGCGAAACAAACGGAATTGAGCTAAGCATGTAGGCTTCGAGCCGTAGCGCTTTTCGGACGGGGGTTCAACTCCCCCCGCCTCCACCACTTGTAAGATACTGTTTTCATTTAGTTTATGTATTTCCTCTCTACTTCGTGTGCCAACGGCGTGTCATGTGCCAACGGCTTGTTGACGGGCCATGTTCGCCGAACGTCGGCTTCCAATTGCTCCTGGCGTTCTCTTACCCAACTCGCATAGTACCGCTCCGTAATACGGGTGCTCTGATGTCCCAACAGCCTTGAGACATTTTCAAGACCAGCGCCTGTCTGTAGCAGCCGTGCCGCAAAGGTGTGCCGGAAACGATGAGGGTGCCCATTTGGAATATTGGCAAGCCGGAACAGCTTTCGAAGTGAACGTTGCCAATTCCCCACCGCGCTTTTGGGCTTTGATTCTCCGGTCCAAAAGAAATATTGATTGCATGTACCGGTCACCATGGAAAGAGCCTCGATTACGGTCGAGGGTAAGGGAACTTTGACGGGAACCCCCGTCTTCGCAGTGTAAAGAAACAGATTTCCTTTATTATCGATCCGATCCCGCGGAAGTGTCACGGCGTCTCGAATGCGCAATCCGCTGTTCAGCAAGAGCAGTACCAAAGCACGAAGGCGATGAGCATTCGCGTTGCCGGCGCCGCCATAGTTAGCTGAATACAAACTGCAAGTAGCAATGATTTTACTCACCTCGTCATCGTTGAACGGAAGCGTCGGCGGGGTGCTAGTCTTAGGAGCTTTCAGCTTCGTAGCCGGATTCTGAGAGATCCAACCAGCTTCCCAGCAGAACTGAAAAAAGGTTCTGAGCGCTTCCAGTTTCTTCTTGCCGGCGATATTTCGGTTTGGCCACGACTCCCGAAATTTGCGCAGAGCGTTGAGGTCGAACTGGTTGATTACCGTCAATCCAGCGTTGTTGGCGAATGTCTGCAATTGTCGAAGCAGCAAGTCATATTTGTACAAGGTAGCGGGTCGCAGGTTGCGTGCCTTCGCATCCGCAAGAAATGCCATACGGGCGTCAGCCACAGTCGTCAATTGTGGTTGCTCCTCTTCTACTATACGGCCTGCAATTTCCCAATCCCTCACGATTTCCTTTGCCCGGGTCCAATTGCGCGTGCCCGTTATCTGACGTAGGCGTCGTCCGCCTAGAAACCCATCGACGTGGATCGGACAATCGCAGTGACGGTACTGCCGCCCTTCATGACGATGTTTGCACCGCCTTCGGTGCCTTCGGTTGATATCCAACATTGCGCGGCCTCCCTTGTGTTAACTCTCTTTCGACTGCACAGCGCAGTGTATACTTTATAGTGAACTACTGGCCAATGATCTCCGTTTTTGAACCCGAACCAAAACGCTGTTGGGAATTCGGATGGTCCGATAGCGCCTCTTTTGGGGCGAGCAGGTATGGGGCACAATAAACACATCCGGCTCATGCTCGAACATACGGCGAACCGTATCGATGCTGACTTGCCACTGTTCAGCGATTTCTTTTGGAGTCCAGAAGCGTTCGCGGATTGGTTGTTCCATGTTGTTCCCTACTCGCGTTTGACAATGCGGTTGCGAGCCACCATAATCCGTGCCTGTCGCCTAGGCGTCAATATGACAAAGAACTCTAGCACGCCTCTCAAGCGTCAGAATCTAGCTTCAATTCCCGACCGGAGGGCAAAGAAATTCCTTGAGGAACTGGCGAGCATGTCAGATGAACGCTTGCACGACAGCGAACATAAGGCCGTCGATGCGTTTGAGGAACGCTACGGCGACATCATTCCGTATAAATGGCTCTTTTCTACCAGCAGGAAATCCATCGAGGAAGCCGCACCCGGTTCGCTCCTGCGCCTTATCGATCCGCGAAACTTGATTTATTCGACTCCCAGCCTCCGTGATGCGCTCCGCGCTATCTGGATAGCGCCTGATAAGAGAACCAAAGAATGGGGCGTATTTAGACTGATCGAAAGTGCAGTGATTAGTGATACCAACCCAACGCCACATTCAGCTTCAACTACGTTCCAGATTGTTGACGGTCATGTTCTCCCCCTCCCCCCTCCAACTTCGCTGGAATATTGCCTGCGCTACTTGCTGCGAAATGGAAATAGGGCTGTCGTTTGCGCCAATGCAGAGTGTCCAGCACAGTATTTCTTTGCGGGGCGAAGGAGTCAAAAATATTGCTCCGAAGAGTGCGCACAACCTGCTCAACGCAAATTTAAACGAGAATGGTGGGCCAAGAATGGAGAAAAGTGGCGAGCCCGTCACCGATAGGTAGTTCCTAGCACAGTGTTGGGGTCGTTGAATCATGGGAATGGCAAAGGTGGTGGAATCGCACGGTGACACAACAGTTGAGCCGCGAATCTTTCTCATTTTGCGTTAGGCCCAATACGCCAAAAAGGCCCAACGCGCCATTCGGAGGTACACGGCGGGTACACGGAACACTGCCCTGCTAGTGTTGGCAGAGCCGGGCCCTGATTCCAGGTTCCTGAAACTTTATGGATTTTTAAAGGATGAGCTGGCACGACTTCACGGGACTTGACTCTAATCAACGCGCGGGAAAGCGAGTCGGGTCAATCACTCTGTCGTTGAGTTTCTCTACTCAGTGTCATGCTGCACGACTATTGTGCATTTCGAGTGCATCCC
>Ga0182024_10001134_pt1 | contig 69028 bp, 67 predicted proteins | sample P32metaG_FD_120480 | JGI IMG/M metagenome (GOLD analysis project Ga0182024, IMG submission 120480) | Permafrost microbial communities from Stordalen Mire, Sweden - P3-2 metaG (Illumina Assembly) | ecosystem: Environmental > Terrestrial > Soil > Wetlands > Permafrost | place: Sweden: Stordalen...
AGCGACCAGCAGGTCAGGTCGGCCCTGGTGGCCCAGTACGGGCCGTCGATCCTCCTCGCCCCACCGGTCAGCGGCCTGACCGCGCTGGTGTGGGTGGTCCCGGTCGTGGCCGGCGCCGTCGCCGTGGTCGCCCTCGGGGCCCTGTTCTGGCGGCGCAGCCGCGAGCTCGACCGGCTGCGGGGCCCACGGTGAGCTCCACCGCCCGCCACCTGGCCGGGTCCCCGGGCGACACCGGGCCGTCGGGGGACCGCTGGCACCTGCACGACGAGGCCGACTTCCTCCGGCGCTCGCTGGCGGACGCGGCGCAGGAGCACGGCGCCGGCGATCTGGGCGACGACGACTACGCCGTCCTGCGGGCCCGGGACGAGTTCCGCCTGGCCGGGGTCGAGGCACAGCTGGCCGCCCTCGGCACCGCCGACGCCGGCCGGGGGGCGCCGGCGGGCGGGGGCGGGCCGGCCGACGCCCGCGCCCCGGGCCCCGAGGAGGGGGCGGCCTCGGGGCGGGGCCGGCGCCGGAGTTGGTACGCGGTGGTGGGCGCCGCAGCGTTGGCCGCCGCCGCCGTGCTGGCGGTGTTCGAGCTGGCCGCCCCCCGCCTCCCGGGCCAGACCCCGACCGGCGGCATCAAGCTGACCACCGCGCAGACCGAGAACGAGCAGCTGGCCCAGGCGGCGGCCGACGAGCAGCACGGCGACCTCCCGGGCGCTCTCACCCTCTACGGCCGGGTGCTCGCCGCCGACCCCGGCCAGCCCGCCGCCCTGGCCGAGTTCGGCTGGATCGAGTGGGAGACCGGCGCCAACCGGGCGGTCCGGCGGGGGGGCGAGACCCTGGTCGAGCGCTCGGTGGCCCGGTCGCCGGCCTTCTACCCGGGCCACCTCTACCTGGGCACCATCGAGACCCTTTCGGGGACCGACCCGGCGGCCGCGGTGGCCCAGTTCCGGCTCTTCCTGGCCGAGCACCCTCCGGCGGCCAAGGTCGCCGCCGCCGCCGGCTACATCCGCCGGGCCTTCGGCGCCGACCACCAGCCGCTGCCCCCCGGCGTGCCGACGGCCCCGGCCCCGCCGGCTACTTCAATCCCGTAGGGCGCGCAGCGCCCCCACCACCCCGGGGAACACCCGGGCGAAGGCCGCGACGTCGGCCTCGGTCGTGCTCCACCCGACCGACAGCCGCAGGGACCGGCTCGGGTCGACCCCCATGGCCTCAAGCACCGGCGACGGCTCGAGGGACTCCGACGAGCAGGCCGAGCCCGAGTGGGCGGCCACGCCGGCCCGGTCCAGCCCGAGGAGCACCGGCTCGGCCTCGACGCCGGCCACCCCCAGGCAGACCAGGTGAGGGAGCCGGCGGCCCGGGTCGGGGTCCCCCACGACGGTTACCCCCTCGACGGTCAGGGCCGCATCGGTGAGCCGGGCCACCCGGGCCCGGGCCGCGGTCTCCTCGGCCGCCCGACCGGCCCCCCCGTCACCGGCCAGCGCCCCGGCGGCGGCGCCGAAGCCCACGATGCCCCCGACGTTCTCCATGCCGGCCCGCCGGGCCCGCTCCTGTTGGCCCCCGACCAGCAGCGGCTCGACCCTGGTGCCGCGCCGCACGATCAGGGCGCCGACGCCGGGCGGTCCCCCGAGCTTGTGGGCGCTCACCGAGACCAGGTCGGCGTCGAGGTCGCCGAGGCCGAGCTCGACCTGGCCGAAGGCGGCGCACCCGTCGACATGGACCGGGACCCCGGCCGCCCGGCACATCCCGACGACGTCGGCCACCGGCTGGCCGGTGCCCACCTCGTGGTTGGCCCACTGGCAGTCGACCAGGGCCGCGGCCGGCCCCGGTCCGGCCAGGGCCTTGGCCACCGCGTCCGGATCGATGCGGCCGTGGCCGTCGACCGCCAGGTTGACGACCGGGGCCAGCCGGGCGGCCGAGTCCCGGACGGCCGAGTGCTCGACCGCGGCGCACAGCACCGGGGCGCCCGGGCGGGCCCGGGTCGCCCCCCAGGTGGCCGCGTTGGCCGCCTCGGTCCCCCCCGAGGTGAACACGATCTGGCGGGGCCGCACCCCGGCCAGTGCGGCCACCTGCTCGCGGGCCTCCTCGATGACGGCCCGCACCGACCGACCCTCCTGGTGGACCCGGCCCGGGTCGGCGCCCGGGCCGGTCAGCCATCGGGCGATGGCGGCGGCCGCCTCGGGGCGCAGGGGCGAGGTGGAGGCGTGGTCCAGGTAGTGGCGCGCCACGGCCTGGGGTTCAGGCCTGGGCGGCGCAGGTGTCGTCGCCCCGCGCCCGCGAGGTGAGGACCACCGGCATGGACCCCTCGGGGGCCTCGCCGCACAGCCCCGACAGCAGACCGCTGACCATGCCGCGGTCGACGGCGCAGAGGACCGGGTGGGTCGTGGCCGCGTCGCCGAAGGGGCACTGCTCGGCCACCACCGCGGTGGTGGTGCCGTGGTCCTCGGCGTGGGCGGCGAACCCGTGGGCGGTGAGGGTCTCGGCGATCGTGTGCATGGCGGCGCGCACCGAGCGCTGGCCTTCGGCCGGGGACATGCGGGCGGCCAACGCGCGTCCGTAGTCCTCGCCGACCTTGGCCGCCATGTCCTCGGCCCGCTCCGGGCCTAGGAGCTCCATCGCCTCGCGCAGGAGGAGCACCAGCAGGTCGTCACGCCGGTTGAGCAGGCCGATGTTGAGGTCGCCCTCCACCGGGAAGAACCGCTTGGACGGCCGGCCGGCCCCCCGGGCCCGCTGCACCTCCACCCGCAGGTAGCCACCCGAGGCCAGGCGGTCGAGGTGGTGGCGGGCGACGTTGGGGTGGAGCGAGAAGGCGGCCGCCACCTCGGTGGCCGTGGCCCCGGGTGCGCCCCGGACGTGGAGGAAGATGTCCCGCCGGGTCGGGTCGCCGAAGGCGGCGGCCACCGCGGTGACCGTGGCCGCGAACCGGCCCTCCTCGTCGGCCCCCTCGCCCGCCCCCGCGGGCGGTCCGACCGGGGGGGCGACCGGTGGCCCCTCGCGCCGGTGGGCCCGGGGCGGGACCGCCGCCGGCACGCTCGAAATCGCAGCGTTCGGGCCCGGCCGCACGGTCGGTAGTCTACCGAGGGCGCCCCGGCCGGCGGCCGGCACCCGCCGCCGGCACCCGCGGGCGGCCGTGCCCGACCAACTGCCCACTGCGTGGGCGGCCCGCTGACGAAAGGCCCCATGGCACCCGACCAGGCACAGCTCGAGCAGGCCGTGGCCGCGGTGGTCGACCCCGAGCTCGACCTCACCCTGGGCCGGACGTCCATGGTGCGCGAGGTGCGGGCCCGCCGGCATCGGGCCACCGTGGTCGTGGCCCTGCCGGTGGCGGCGTGGCCCAACCGGGACGAGCTCGGGTCCCGGGTCCGGGCGGCCGCCGTCGGGGTCCCCGGGGTCGAGGAGGCGTTGGTGGAGTTCGCGGTGATGGACGAGGCCGAGCGGGCCGTCCTGCGGACCCGGTTGCGCGCCGACATGGCGGGCGACGAGCCCGGGGCACCGGCCGGCGGTGACGACGGGCACGGCCATGACCACGGGGACGGCGCCGCCACGCCGGCCTTCCTCCAGGCCGGCTCCAAGACCCGGGTGATCGGGGTCGGCTCGGGCAAGGGCGGGGTGGGCAAGTCGTCGGTGACGGTGAACCTCGCCGTGGCCCTGGCCCGGTCGGGCCGCCGCGTCGGCATCCTCGACGCCGACGTCTACGGCTTCTCGGTGCCCAAGATGCTCGGGGCCGGCCAGGACCCGGTGGTGCTCGGCGACATGGTCATCCCGACCGCCGCCCACGGGGTCCGGGTGCTCTCGATGGGCTTTTTCGTCCCCGACGACCAGCCGGTGATCTGGCGTGGCCCGATGCTGCACAAGGCGATCGAGCAGTTCCTGGGTGACGCCTACTGGGGCGAGCCCGACTTCTTGCTGGTCGACATGCCGCCGGGCACCGGCGACGTCACCTTGTCGCTGGCCCAGGTCATGCCGCGGGCCGAGATGGTGGTCGTGACCACTCCCCAGGCGGCGGCCCAGCGGGTGGCCCAGCGGTCGGCCTTCGCCGCCCGGAAGCTGAAGCTGTCGGTCCGCGGGGTGATCGAGAACATGAGCTGGTTCACCGGGGACGACGGCACCCGGTACGAGCTGTTCGGGAGGGGTGGTGGGCAGCGTCTGGCGACCGATCTCGGCGTCCCGCTCCTCGGTCAGGTCCCCCTGGTGCCCGCGCTGCGCGAAGGCGGCGACGTGGGCACCCCGGTCGCCGTCGCCGACCCCGACAGCGAGGTGGCCCGCACCTTTGACCGGTTGGCCGAGCGGGTGGCCACCCTCGGGCCGGCCCGCGTCTACCGCCGGGAGCTCACGATCCGCTGATCCGATCGCCTCGGTGTGGGTCGTGGGTCAGTTTGGATCTGACCCTGGTCAGGGAGGGCCAGGGTGAACTGGCCGGCACCACGGTCGTCGGGATCGAGTGTTCGTGGTCCGGTCCGAGTGACCTTGATCACCGATGGGCGGTGACAACTGTGACCGCCAGGCCGTCGATGACCGCTTTAGTCACCTCGGCCAGTGAACCCCGGGTCCGGCCTCAGTCCAACAGTCCGGTCCAACAGTCCGGTCCAACAGCCCGGCGGCCCCCCGGACCGGCCGCGCACTGTGCCGGGTGAACCTGCGCTTCCCCACGCGCGTCGTGAGGTCTTGACACCCGACGCGGCCGGTGCAGATCGGGTCCGGATCCACCAATTTCGTCCCGGGGGGTGCTAACAAATGCGGTGTGCGGACTTCCCCCGCACCAGAACCGCTGAGGTCGCGAACATGGCACAGCTGTCCGACGATGGGCGTTGGTTCTTCGACGGGAGCAGGTGGCAGCCGGCTCGCCTCTCCCCCGACGGCAGGTGGCACTGGGACGGCGGTCGGTGGCTCCCGGTGCCTCCCCGCCCGTCGGTGGCACCGGCCCCCGACGACTGGACGATGTCACCACCCGGAGCGCCTGACGTCGAGCTCGACGACCGTCGCTTCGCCGTCGGCAAGAGCTTCGACGCCGTGGGCCGGCTGCCGGGCGAGGCCGTCGTGCGGCTGGCCTATGTGGCGATCGGCTGGGGCTGGGTGGCCCGCCGGGTGGTCCGCTGGCACATGTGCCGGTTCGAGCATGTGCAGTCGGTGGCTCTGGTGTGCCCGGCCGACCCGGACGACTGCGGGGGCACCCACCCGATGTCGGCGCCCCTCCCCGAGCTCGTCGTCCGGGACTACTTCGGCCGGATGTTGCGCATCGAGGTGGTCGAGATGTCGCCCCTGGCCCGCAAGGAGCTCCTCTCGCAGGTCCCGATGTCGGCCACGGTGACCCCGGCGGCCGAGCTCTTCTTGGAGCACGGTGAGCTCCCCGGGGAGTGGACCCGGTTGCTCGAGGACTCCCGGGGCACCCTCGGCATCTCCGCCTGACCCGCCGTCGGCCCGGGCCGACGGGGCCCCCGGGCGGCCCTTCAGCCGTCGACGCTCTTGGGCAGCTTGTCGGGGTCCCAGCCCAGTTCGGCCACGGCGTGGCGGAAGGCGAAGCGGTCGGTCATCCCGGCCACGTAGGACACGGCCGCGGTGACCGCTCCGGTGGTGCCGGCGGGCAGGCCGCCCGCCTCCTTCACGGCGGGGATGGCGTTGGGCCGGTCGGCGTAGTGCTCGACGAGGGCCCGCAGCACGGCGACCACGGCGGTGCCCTGGGCCACCGACGCCTCGCGCAGGTAGATGTGCTCGTAGTTGCAGGCCCGGAAGGCGGCCAGCGCCTCGGCCATGTCCTCGTCCATGGCGATCCGCCCGGTCGCGGCCACGGTGCCGACCAGGGCGTCGATGAAGGCACCCAGCTGGGGCCCCCGTCGCTCGCCGCAGCGTTCGCGCACGATGGCCGGCAGGAGGGCCGGGGTGACGATCCCGGTGAGGACGGCGTCCTCCCAGTCGTGGCAGACGTAGGCGATCCGGTCGGCCCAGCTGACCACGTCGCCCTCGGGGGTGGCCGGGGCGGGCCGGGACCAGCTGTGGTTGCGGATGCCGTCGAGGGTCTCGGCGCAGAGGTTGAGCGGGGCCAGGGACACGTCGGCGCCCCACGGTGCGTGGTCGAAGCCGCCGGGGACGTAGGGGTCGAGCGCGTCCTCGCTGGCGTGGCCCCCGGGGCCGTGGCCGCAGTCGTGCCCGAGGGCGATGGCCTCGGTGAGGGCCACGTTGAGCCGGCAGGCCCGGGCCACCCCGGTCGCCACCTGGGCCACCTCCAGGGCGTGGGTGAGCCGGCTGCGCTGGTGGTCCTCGGGGAACACGAACACTTGGGTCTTGCCGGCCAATCGCCGGAACGAGGTGGCATGCAGGATCCGGTCCCGGTCGCGCTCGAAGCAGGTGCGCCAGGGGTCGGGCTCCTCGGGGCGCCCCCGCCGCCCGGCACCGGCGGACCGGGTGGCCCCCCCGGCCAGCAGGCCGTCTTCGAGCGCCTCGCGCCCGCCGCGGGTCAGCCCGGGCCCCGGCGCCGCCCCGGCGACCGTTCCCGCGGTGGCGTCGACCGACGCCCGCGAGTCGGCGTGGGCCACCCGGATGCGCCCCCGGGAGCGGTCGAAGCCGCCCATGGTGGCCGCCCACCGGCGGTTGCGCTCGGTCTCGCCCGGGCCGGCCTCGTCCTGCATGGCATCAAGTGTGCCCGAGACCTGTAACGTTCGGGGGCTGACCTGCCCAGCCGGTGCGGGGCGCCGAGCGGCCGGTCCGCCCCCAAGGGCCGACCGGCCCCGGCTGATGCGCAGAGGGAGAGGAGCAGTACCAGGTGGACGTGCGAATCGGGATCGTCCAGACTCAGAAGGAGCTCGAGGTCGAGCTGGCCGACGACGCCGACCGCGACAAGGTCTTGGCCGACATCGAGTCGGCGCTTACCGGCAGCGACGAGGGCGTGCTGTGGCTGACCGACCGCCGGGGTCGCCGGGTGGCGGTGCCGGTGGCCCGGGTCGCCTACGTGGAGGTGGGCGCCCCCTCCCCCGACCGCAGGGTCGGCTTCGGCGCCCCCTGATCACCGGACGCCGGCCGTGCCCGCGAGAGTCGGGGGGGCGACCCCGGCGAGACCGGAGGGAGCCGTCCCCGACCTGCTCGACCTGAAGCTGCTGTTCGTCACCGGCAAGGGGGGGACCGGCAAGACGACGGTGACCGCCGCCCTGGCCCAGCTGGCGGCCCAGCAGGGGCGGCGGGTGCTGGCCTGCGAGGTCGACGCCAAGGGGGACCTCTCCTCGCTCTTCGAGGCGGCGCCGACCGACTTCACCGCCCGCGAGGTGGTGCCCAACGTCTACGCCATGTCGATGGACACCGAGGCGTCGTTGCGCGAGTACCTCAAGCTCAACCTCAAGATCCCCGTGGTCGGCCGGATCGGCCCCCTGGCCAAGGCCTTCGACTTCGTGGCGACCGCCGCCCCCGGGGTGCGCGAGATCCTCACCGTGGGCAAGCTCTGCTACGAGGTGCGCGAGCGACGCTACGACCTGGTGGTGGTCGACGCCCCGGCCACCGGCCACATCGTCGGCCAGCTGGCCGCCCCCCAGGCCATCAACGACCTGGTGAAGGTGGGGCTGATCCGCTCCCAGACCGACTGGATGCTCGAGATCCTCTCGGACCCCACCCGCACCGGTCTGGTGGCGGTGACCACCCCCGAGGAGATGCCGGTCTCCGAGACCCTGGAGCTGGCCGACCGGGTGGCGACCGAGACCACGGTGCGGCTCTCGGCCGTCGTCGTCAACCGGGTGCTGCCCGAGCTGTTCGGGCGCAACGAGGAGGAGGTCTTCGAGGAGCTGCGCCGGCCCGAACCGACCGCCGTCCTCTCCGAGCGGGCCGGCGGCGACGTCGAACCGGTGCTCGAGGGGGCCCGCCTGGCCGTCACCATGCGCCGGACCCGGGTGGGCCACCTCGAGCGCCTGCGGGCCGGGCTGGACCCATCGGTCCCGGTCCTCTACCTGCCGTACCTGTTCAGCCGCTTCCACGGGGTGCGGACCACCCGCCAGGTGGCGGCGTCGCTCGGCGAGGAGCTGGGCTTCTGATGGCCCCGGCCGAGCGCCCCCGCCACGGCGCCCGCCGGCGGCCGACCGTCGCGGCCCCTGCCCCCGGGCCCGCCCACCCGCCCCGCCAGGGGTCGATCGACGGGCTGTTCGCGGCCAAGGAGATCGTGGTGGCTTGCGGGCCCGGTGGGGTCGGCAAGACGACCACGGCGGCCGCGCTGGCCGCCATGGCCGCCTGCCACCACGGTGGCCGGGTCCTGGTCCTCACTGTCGACCCGGCCAAGCGGCTGGCCGACGCCCTCGGGCTCCGGGCCCTGGGCAACACCGAGTGCCGGATCCCCGACGACGTCTTCAAGCAGGCCGGGGCGGCGCCGAGGGGCGAGCTCTGGGCGGCCATGCTCGACACCAAGGAGAGCTGGGACGCCCTGATACGGCGGCACGCCCCCGACGCCGACACCCGCGAGCAGATCCTGGCCAACCCGCTGTACCGGAACATCTCCGGCCGTTTTGTCCAGAGCCACGACTACATCGCCATGGAGCGCCTCTACGAGATCCACGCCGAGGGCAAGTACGACCTCATCGTGGTGGACACCCCCCCCACCCGCAACGCCCTGGACTTCCTCGATGCCCCTCAGCGGATGGCCGACTTCTTCAGCTCGCGCCTGCTGCGCTGGCTGATCGTCCCCTACCGCTCCAAGCTGGTGAACTTCGCCTCCAAGCCCTTCTACCAGGTGGCCGACCGGATCCTGGGCACCCAGTTCCTGGCCGACATCTCCGAGTTCTTCATTCTGTTCCAGTCCATGCACGCCGGCTTCGTCGAGCGGGCCGAGTCGGTGACCCGCCTGCTCGGGGACCGCCGCACGACGTTCATGGTCGTCTCGACCCTGGAGGCCACGCCGCTGCGCGAAGCGGAGTTCTTCGCCCGCGAGCTGGTGCACCGCAACCTCCACCTGGGCGCCATCATCTTGAACAAGGTCCTCCCCGCCTACTTCCGCGACCCCGCGGCGGCCCGGGTGGCCGAGACCCTGCGGGACCGCTCCAAGGAGCTGGCCGAGGGACTGACCACCGACCCGTCCCTCACCGCCCGGGTGCTGGGCGAGGTGGCCGAAAGCTTCTTGAACTTCAGCGTGGTGGCCGTGCGCGAGGCCGAGCAGCGGGCCGAACTGGCCTCCAGCCCCGAGGTCCTCGCCTCGGTGCCGTTCTTCGACGCCGACATCTACGACATGGCCGGCCTGCTCCAGCTGGGCGACAAGATCTGGGCCTGACCGGCGCCGACCGGCGCCGACCGACGGCGCTCGACGCCGGAGCGACCGGCGGGTTGGGCTTAGCATGCAGTGCCATGAGCCCCCTGATCGACCCTGCAGTTGACGCGTACGCCGAGGCGCACACCACCGAGCTGCCCCCCCACCTGGTCGCCGTCGACCAGTCCACCCGCCGGGACTTCCCGATGTGGCCGATGATGGTCGGTCGCCAGGAGGGCCGGTTCCTCGAGCTCATGGTCTTCGCCGCCTCGGCCGCCCGGGTGCTCGAGATCGGCACCTTCACCGGTTTCTCCTCTGTGGCCATGGCCGCCGGACTCCCGCCGGGGGGGTCGATCACCACCCTCGAGGTCGACCCGCACCATGCGGCGACGGCCCGGGCCAACATCGCCGCCAGCCCCCACGCCGCCCTGATCGAGGTCGTGGAGGGTCCGGCCCTCGAGTCCCTGGCCCGGCTCGACGGCCCCTTCGACCTGGTCTTCATCGACGCCGACAAGCCCGCCTACGACGCCTACTTCGAGGCGGTGCTGCCGAAGCTGGCCGCCCGCGGCGTCATCCTGGCCGACAACACCCTCTACCACGGGGGAGTGCTCGACGACACCGACGACGAACCGGGCGCCCGCGCGTTGCGGACATTCAACGACAAGCTGGCCGCCGATCCCCGCGTCGTGTGCGCGCTCACCACGATCCGCGACGGGGTGACCATCATCCGTCTCGCCGGCGATCCACCGGTCACCTGAGCGACCGACCGTCGTCGCATGCTCGACTACCACCTCCATCTCTGGCCGCACAGCGACACGGCCACCCCCCTGGACCTCGACCAGATCGCCGCCTACTGCGAGCGGGCTGGAGCGGCGGGGGTGGTCGAGGTGGCCCTCACCGAGCACCTGTTCCGCTTCACCCAGGCCACCGACGCCGTGGGCCGCTGGTGGCGCCAAGACGAGCCCTCCGAGGCCCTGCGGGCGTCGATGGCCGGGTACTGGGACCACCACGCCCGGGCCGATCTCGACGCCTACGCCGAGGCGGTGCTCGAGGCCAAGCAGGCCGGCCTGCCCGTGGTCATGGGCCTCGAGGTCGACTACTACCGGGGCCGGATGGACGCGGTGGCCGACCTGCTGGCCGGCTACCCCTTCGACGTTCTGCTGGGCTCGGTGCACTGGCTCGGGGCCTGGCGCTTCGACGACCTCTCCGACGAGGTGTCGATGGCCGAGTGGTCGACCCGGTCGGTCGACGGGGCCTTCGACGCCTACGCCGAGGCCCTGGGCGAGCTGGCGGCCAGCGGCACCTGCGACGTGCTGGCCCACCCGGACCTGATCAAGGTGACCGGCCGGGCGCCGGGGCGTCCCGAGGAGTGGTGGGACCGCATGGCCGAGATCGCGGCGGGGGCGGGCGTCGCCGTCGAGCTGTCCTCGGCCGGTTGGCGCAAGCCGGTGGCCGAGCAGTACCCGGCCCACCCGCTGCTGGTGCGCTACGCCGCCCGCGGCGTCCCCCTCACCACCGCCTCGGACGCCCACCGTCTCGAGTACGTGGCCGACCGGGCCGACGACCTGCGGGCCCTGCTGGACTCGGTCGGGGTCGACCACCTCCGGGCCTACCGCCGCCGCCAGGGCCACCGCCTGGCGGTCGCCCCGGCCCCGGCCGCCGCGGGCACCCCCGCCCCGGGCGCCCCGGCCCGGGGCGACGGGGGCCACTGACGTGGCCACCCCGGCCGAGCTGGCCCTCCAGCACACCGACCTCGGGCCCGAGGAGCTCGAGCACCTCCAGCGCCTCCTCGGCAGCTGGTCGGTGCTGGCCGACCTCTCCTTCTCCGACCTGATCCTGATAGTGCCGGTCGCCGAGTCCCACCCCGACCTCATCAACGACGAGCCCCAGCTGGTCGTGCTCGGCCAGATCCGCCCGAGCAACCGGCCCACGCTCGTCGAGCAGGACCTGGTGGGCCAGACCGTCGCCGAGGCCGCCTGGACCCTCAGCGCCACGACCCTGCACTCCGGCGAGATCGTCCGGGGCAAGGTGCACCACCCGGTGCTCGGTGAGTCGGTCCCGGTGGAGAACATCCCGGTGCGCCTGGACCACAAGGTCATCGCCGTCCTGCTCCGGGTGTCGCTGGCCCCGCTGCGCGGCCCGACCAGCCTGTACGAGAAGACCTACCTCGACGTCTTCGAGCGCCTGGCCGCCATGGTGACCGAATCCGCCTTCCCGTTCCCCGACGAGGACGTGGGCACCGAGGAGGCGCCCCGGGTGGGCGACGGCGTGGTGGTCGTCGACGCCGAGGGCCGGGTGGCGTTCGCCTCACCGAACGCCATCAACGCCTTCCACCGGATGGGTGTCTACGCACCGCCGGAGGGGCGCCGGTTCACCGAGCTCGGGGTGGAGGAGTCGGCCGTCGAGTGGGCCCTGGCCACCGGGCGCCCGGTGGTCGAGGAGGTGGAGCGCCGGCCCGACGTGATCGTGCTCGTCCACTGCATCCCGCTCCTCAGCCACGGCTCGGTGACCGGGGCGATGATCCTGCTGCGCGACGTGACCGACGTCCGGCGCCTGGACCGTCTGCTCCTGTCGAAGGACGCGGCCATCCGCGAGGTGCACCACCGGGTCAAGAACAACCTGCAGACAATCTCCTCGCTGCTCAGCCTCCAGGCCCGCCGCCTGGAGGTGGGGGCGGGACGGGAGGCGCTGCGCGAGGCCGAGCGCCGGGTCCGCTCCATCGCCCTGGTCCACGAGATCCTCTCGCGCGACCCGGGCGACGAGGTGCCCTTCGACGACATCGTGGGCTCCCTGGTCCAGATGGCCAACGACTCGGTGGTCTCGTCCCGGCCGGTGGAGATCACGGTGTCGGGCGACCTGGGCGACGTCTCGGCCGACGTGGCCACCCCCCTGGCCGTGACCCTGGCCGAGATCCTCCAGAACGCGGTGGAGCACGCCTTCGGGCCCGACCCCTCGGGCGACGGGGCGCCCGACGAAGACGACGTCGCCGACGCCGACGGCGGGGAGGGGGACCGTGCCCCGGTGGGCCACGTGGTGGTGACGCTCGCCTGTCGCAGCGGCGAGCTGTCGGTGGAGGTGCGCGACGACGGCTGGGGGCTGCCCGAGGGGTTCGACATCGAGCGGACGACGAGCCTCGGGCTCTCGATCGTGCGCGACCTGGTGGTGAGCCAGCTCGGGGGGTCGATCACCATGGCGCCGGTCCCCACGGGGGGGACGGCGGTGCACATCGTGGTGCCGACCCGGGCCTCGGCCGGTGGGTGAGGGGGCCGCCCGATGAGCGGTCGGATCGGGCGCCGGGCCGGGAGGCCCGGGTCAGTTCAGCTGGCCCGGCGGCGGGCGGCCAGCCACGCCTTGCGGAGTTTGCGGCGCTCCTCTTCCGAGGTGCCCCCCCAGACCCCGGACTCCTGGTTGGTGGCCAGGGCGAAGTCGAGGCAGGGCTCCTGGGCCTCGCACGACCGGCAGACCCGCTTGGCCGCCTCGATCTGGTCGACCGCCGGCCCGGTGGTGCCGACCGGGAAGAAGAGGTCGGGCTCGGTGTTGCGGCACGCCGCCTCCTGCCGCCAGTCGTCGGTGTCCCAGTCCACCGTACGGTTCCACATCAGCGCCATCGCCGCGCCTCCAGACATGCGAGGTTGTGAACCTTTTCACATGAGCCGCCCCGCTGAGGTGGCGGTCACTGAAGAGGGGGTTGACGGGGTCATTATACGGGACAGTTTTTCGTTTGCAAGCGCCCCCGGGAGCTCCGACGGGGCCGGCCGGAGGGTGCGGTGACCCTCGTCCTGGCCCACCGCGGGTACACCGGTTCGGCCGGCGAGAACACGCTGGCCGCCTTCGCCGACGCCCGCCGGCTGGGGGCCGACGGGGTCGAGCTCGACGTGCGCCGCAGTGCCGACGGGGCCCTCGTCGTGCACCACGACGCGGTCATCGCCGACGCCGGGCCGGTGGCCGAGCTGACCGCCCGGGAGCTGCCGTCCCACGTGCCCCTGCTCCCCGACGCGCTGGCCGTGTGCGAGGGCATGGTGGTCAACGTCGAGATCAAGAACTCGCCGGGCGACGCCGGCTACGACCCCGACGAGGCGGTCTCGGTGGCCACCGCCGCCACCATCGTCGAGTGCGGCTGGGCCGAAGGGGTGATCGTGTCGTCGTTCAACGCCCCCAGCATCGACGCCGTGCGCAACGCCGAGCCCCGGTTGGCCGTGGGCTGGCTCCTGGGGCTGGCCGCCGACCCGGCCGCCTCGGTCGTGCGGGCGGCCGGGGCGGGCTACCAGGCGCTGCACCCCTTCGTCTCCCAGGTGACCGGTGCGCTGGTCGCGCAGGCCCACGACGCCGGCCTGACGGTCAACGTCTGGACGGTCAACCCGGACCAGGCCCTGCGCGAGATGGTGGCCTTCGGGGTGGACGCGGTCATCACCGACCGGCTGGAAGAGGCCCTGGTCATCGTCGGGGAGGGCTGAGCGGGGGCGGCGGCGGCCCGGGGGGCGGGTTGGCGGCCGGGGCCCGGGTAGTCAACAATGCAGGCCCATGAACGTCGTCGTCTGTGTCAAGCAGATCCCCGATCCGGCTGCGCCCGGCTCCCTGGATCCCAACACCCACACCCTCGAGCGCAGCGGGAAGCTCATCCTCGATGACTCCGACGCCTACGGGGTGGAGATGGCCCTCCAGCTGGCCCCGACCGACGCCGGCAACGAGGTGATCCTGGTCTCGATGGCCCCCGACAACGAGACCTCGGGCCTGCGCACCGCCCTGGCCATGGGGGCCACCCGGGCCATCTTGGTCTCCGACCCGGCCCTGGCCGGCTCGGACGCCCTGGGCACGGCCAAGGTCCTGGCGGCGGCGATCACCCGGGCCGAGCCCGACCTGGTGATCGCGGCCACCGAGTCGACCGACGGCTACACCGGCACCCTGCCGGTGCAGGTGGCCGAGCTCCTGGGCCTGCCCTCGGTGACCTTCGCCAAGAGCGTGGCCGTCGACGGCCGGCAGGTGAAGGTGGAGCGTCAGACCGAGGCCGGCTACGACGACGTCGAGAGCCCACTGCCGGCCCTGGTCACCGTGACCGCCGGCGTCGTCGAGCCCCGGTACCCCTCGTTCAAGGGGATCATGGCGGCGAAGTCCAAGCCCGTCGACACCCTGACCCTGGCAGACCTCGGGGTCGACGCCTCGGGGGTCGGGGCGGCCGGGGCCGGCCAGGAGATCATCGACGTGTCCGAGGCCGAGTCGCGCGGGGGCGGGGAGATCGTGGTGGACGAGGGTGACGGCGCGCAGCGCATCGTGGCCTTCCTCGAGCAGGTCAAGGTGATTTGAGATGGCGATCGACAAGATCTGGGTGCTGGCCGAGGCGGCGGACGGCGGGCCGACCCCCCTCACGGCCGAGCTGCTGACCGAGGCCCGGGCCATCGCCTCGACCGTCGAAGCGGTGGCCTGGGGACCCGACACCGCCTCGGTGGCCGCCGGCCTGGGTGAGTTCGGTGCCACCACGGTCTACGACGTGGGCGACCTCGGCGGCGCGCTGCCCGGCGCCCCGGTGGCCGCGGCGATCGCCGCGCTGGTCGAGGGCGGCAACGCCCCCGACGCCGTCCTCATCCCGGCCACCTACGACGGACGTGATGTGGCCGGACGCCTCTCGGTCCGCCTCGACCGCCCGGTGCTGACCAACGTCACCGGCCTGGGGACCGACGGGGGGCTCACCACCCAGCACCCGGTCTTCGGCGGCAGCCACATCGTGACCGCCCGCTTCACCGGGGAGGGCCCGGGCATCTACGTGATCCGGGCCAAGTCCTTCGTGGCCGAGCCCTCGGGCGGCCCCGCCGCCGCCGTGGTGGCCGCCCCGACCCCCGACACCGGGGCCACCGGGGCGGCCAGGATCGTGGAGCGCCACGAGGAGGAGCGGAGCGGCCCGAAGCTGGACGAGGCGTCGGTGGTGGTCTCGGGCGGGCGGGGCCTGGGCGCGGCCGAGAACTACCACCTGGTCGAGGAGCTGGCCAAGCTGCTGCACGGCGCCGCCGGGGCCAGCCGGGCCATCGTCGACGCCGGCTGGGTGCCCTACTCCCACCAGGTGGGACAGACCGGCAAGACGGTGAAGCCCACGGTCTACGTGGCCTGTGGCATCTCGGGGGCCACCCAGCACCTGGTCGGCATGAAGGGCTCGAAGAACATCGTGGCGATCAACAAGGACAAGGACGCCCCGATCTTCTCGGTGGCCGACCTGGGCATCGTGGGCGACGTGCTCAAGGTCCTCCCGGCCCTCATCGAAGCCCTCACCTCCCGGGGCTGACCCCCCCGGGACCGAGCGGCCCCCCGAGGCCGGGGCGGACGGGCCGAGGCGGCGGTCCCCGGGGCACCGGGTCCGGGTGCCGAGCGGCCCGGGCCCCCGGTCCGCGCGGCGGGGCCGGTACAGTCGGCCGACCGCCCGGCCTGACCCACGCCCATGCTCTTCCCCACCATCGATTTCGCCATCTTCTTCGCCGTCGCCTTCACGGTGAGCTGGCTGCTCAATTCGTACCCCGGGCCGTGGAAGCTGGCCATGCTGGCCCTGAGCTACTTCTTCTACAGCTGGTGGGACTGGCGCTTCGTCCTGCTGCTGGCCGCCTCGACCGTGATCGCCCAGGTCGGGGCGGTGGCCATCACCCGGTTCGAGACCCAACGGGCCAAGCGGGCGGCCATGGCGGGCTCGTGCGCCGGGCTGCTGGCCCTGCTCGGCTACTTCAAGTACTACGGCTTCTTGTCGGCCAACGCCGACAACGCGCTACACCAGATCGGCCTGGGCCGGCTCATCCCGATCATCCAGCCGACGCTGCCCGTCGCCATCTCCTTCTTCACCTTCATGGCGCTCAGCTACGTCATCGACGTCTACCGGGGCGACCTGTTGGTGGCCCGGCCCATCGACACGGCCGTGTACCTCTCCTTCTTCCCCCATCTGATCGCCGGCCCGATCGTGCGGGGCGGCGAGCTGCTGCCCCAGATCCGGCGCCGGCGCGACCCCGCCCAGGTCGACTACTCGCGGGCGATCTGGATGATCATGGCCGGCCTCTTCAAGAAGGTCGTGGTCTCCTCGTACGTCTCGACGGCCATCGTCCAGCCGGTGTTCACCGCCCCGGGCAAGCACAGCGCCCAGGAGGCGATCTTCGCCGCCTGGGGCTACGCAGTGCAGATCTATTGCGACTTCAGCGGTTACACCGACATCGCCATCGGGCTGGCCCTGCTGCTCGGGTTCCGCTTCCCGGTGAACTTCGACGCCCCCTACACGGCCCGTGATCTCCAGGACTTCTGGCGGCGTTGGCACATCACCCTGTCGCGCTGGCTGCGCGACTACCTCTACATCCCGCTCGGGGGCAGCCGGGGCTCGGAGTGGAAGACCGCCCGCAACATCATGATCACCATGCTCCTGGGCGGACTGTGGCACGGTGCCGCCTGGACCTTCCTCATCTGGGGCGGTCTCCACGGCGCCGGCCAGGTGGTGGGTCACACCCGGCGCCGGCGGCGGCTGGCCCGGGGGCTCCCGGCGCTGGCCGACGGGCGGGGCCGGGTCTGGTGGCAGCGCTTCTGGACCTTCCAGTTCGTGTGCCTGGGCTGGGTGTTCTTCAACGCCAGCTCGTTCACCAACGCCATGCAGGTCCTCGGTCGGCTCCTGCACCCCGGGCCCTCACCGCTGGTCACCCCGCTGCTGGTCCTGACCGTGGCCCTCATCGTGGGGGCCCAGTTCGTGCCCCGGCGCTCGGTCGAGTGGGTCCAGGCGAGGTTCTCCCGGGCCAACTCGGCGCCCCAGGCCGGTGCTCTCGGTGCCGCCCTCCTGGTCATCACCACCCTGGGGCCGACCGGGGTGGCACCGTTCATCTACTACAAGTTCTGAGCACGCGGTCCCCCGGCCCGGCCGACCCCCCCGGCGCCCGACCGGTGGCGGGGACGGCGGACGGCCGTTGACGGCGGGGCGACCCGGGGGCGGGCCCCGCTGTCCGCAGGGTCCCCCGGCCCCCCTACGATCGGGTGGGCCGGCCGACGGCCGCGGGCCGAACGGTCCGGGCCCCGGGGCGGGACCAACCGTGGACACGACCGAGCACGAACCACCCGAGGACGCCGGACGCGGCGCAGAGGCCGGGGAGGTCCCCGTCGCCGCCCCCGGGCCCCGCCGGGTCCGCTGGACCTACGTGCTCGCGGTCTCGGTGCTGGCCTTCTGCGTCTGGCTCCTCCTCGACGCCCCGACCCTCCAGCACAACGCCCAGGTCTCCCCGGTGGGCGTCCGGCGCACGGTCGCCCTGGACGTCCTCGGCCCGATCGCCGCGGTCAGCCGGGGCCTCGGGCTCTCCCACATCGTCTCGGTGGGCGACGGCGTGCTCGGCCGGCACGGCAACGTCCCGGGGAACGGCTCGACCCTGGTCTCGGTGGGCCCGAAGAGGCCCCCGGCCACCACGACCACCTCGGTGCGGGGTCAGACCCGCCCGGGGGTGACGACCACGACGGTGCCGCCCACGACCACCCTCCCGGCCACGGTCGAGCCCACCGCCTCCAACCCGCTGCGGGTCCTGGTCATCGGGGACTCGCTGGGCATCGACCTGGGCAACACCCTGGTGAACGACCTGGGCGGTACCGGGGTGGTCCAGGCCACCCTGGACGGCCAGGTCGGGACCGGCCTCACCCGGCCCGACTACTACAACTGGCCGGCCGAGCTGCAGAGCGACCTCCCCAAGTACCAACCCCAGGTGGTCGTGATAATGGTCGGGGCCAACGACCCCCAGGACTTCCCCGGGCCCCCCGACGTCGCCTACGGCACCGCCCCGTGGGACGCCGCGTACTCCCAGCGGGTCGCCTCGTTCATCCAGGCCGCCGGGAGCGGCGGGGCCAAGGTGGTCTGGGTGGGCATGCCGCCCATGCAGAACCTGGCCCTGTCGGCCAAGGTGCAGGCGCTCGACGCCATCTACCAGGCCCAGGCGGCGGCGGCCGGCGCCATCTACGTCAGCAGCTGGACGGTGCTCGGCACCCCCCAGGGCCAGTTCACGCCCTACCTGGTGTCCAACGGCCAGGAGGTGAACGTGCGCGAGCCGGACGGCACCCACATCGCGCCGGGCGGGGCGGAGATCCTGTCCCAGGCGGTCATCGGGACCCTGCGGGCCCAGCTCCACATCCCGCTGCCCTGAGAGCGACGCCGGCCCCCCGGTCCGTGCTCAGACCAGGGGCCAGGGGTAGGGGGGCCAGTCCCGGTCCCCGTCGGGCTCGGGCAGCGCGCCGGCCCGGGCCAACCGGTCGGCCCGGCGGACGACGGCGGCGACCTCCTCGGGATCGAGGTGCTCGCCCAGCTCGGCCGGCACCCCGTTCGCCAGCCGGGTGAGGTCGGCCACCACCTCGTCGGGCAGAGGCTGGCCGGCGAAGTCCCAGATGACCGTCCGGAGCTTGGGCTGGGGGTGGAAGGTCAGGCCGTGGTCGATGCCCCAGAGCCGCTCCTCGGCCAGCAGGATGTGCCCGCTCTTGCGGTCGGCGTTGTTGGCCACCACGTCGAAGGCGGCGAACCGGGCGAGGTCGGGGTGCCAGGCCGGGTCCTCGAGCAGGGTGAAGTAGTGCGAGGTGCCGTCCTCGGGGACGAAGCGCTGCACCGACCCCGGTCCGAAGGGGCCGTCGTGGCGGTCGACCGTCTCGGGCACGACGCCCCACCCGAGCGCGTCGGAGAGGACCCGGGCGGCCACCTCCCGGCGGTGCAGGCCCGAGGGGAAGTCCCACAGCGGGCGCTCGCCCCGCGCCGGCTTGTAGACGGCCAGCAGCTCGGTGCCGTCGAGCACGCAGGTGACCAGCAGGGTGGCGTTGGAGCTGCCGGCGATCCGCCCGTGCACCTCCATCTCGCCCCGCTCCAGCAGGTCGGTCACCGACGGGCCGTCGGCCTTCCCGGTGCCGCCCGCCGCCCGTGGCCGCCCGGCACCGTGGGGGGGCCCGGCGGTCACGTGACCGGCGGGCGGTGGCCGTTCGTGCGGGGGCAGTCGTGGCCCGACGGGTCGAGCGGCAGCCCGCACAGGGGGCACGGCGGCCGGCCGGCCTCCACCAGCTGGGTGGCCCGGATGGCGAAGGCCGCCGCCTGCTCGCGGGTGAGGGCGATGCGGACGACCGCGCCCTCCTCGTCCTCCTCGACCAGCTCCTCGACCACCACCACCAGGCGGTCGGTCTCGTCGTCGTAGGACACGCCGATGGTGCCCACGATCCAGTCCGGCTCGACCCGGGCGTCGAAGTCGAGGTCCTCGGGCAGCGGACCGGGCCGGCCGAGCTCGCGCACGATGCGGGCCAGGTAGCTGGCCAGGACGGCCACCTGGCTCTTCTCGACCTTGACGGTCAGTGAGTTCGCGCCCTGCTCGCAGTGGAGCAGGAAGACCCGCCCGCCGGCCGGACCGTCGGCGCCGACCGTGAACTGGGCCGGGGCCCCCATGTCGTGCTCGTCGCTCACCGCCGTGTTCCCGCCGGGCCGGTCACGACAGCGCCAGATCGGCCAGCGCGGCGGTCGAGTTGCTGCACAGGACGTGGGGGCCCGACCCGCCGTAGAGGAGGGCCGACACCGAGCAGGGCGAGATGACGATCCGCTGGAACAGGTCGAGCGGGACTCCGGCCGCCGCCGCCACGATCGCCTTGATCGGGTCGGCGTGGGAGACGGCGACCACGGTCTGGCCCGGGTGGTCCCGCACCAGGCCGAGGACGGCGTCGTTGGACCGGGTGGAGAGGTCGGCGAACGACTCGCCACCGGGGAACCGGAACCCCCCGGGCCAGCGCTGCACCTCGGACCACTCCGGGGTCTTGGCCAGTGACTTGAGCTCGACCCCGGTCCAGGTGCCCACGTCGCACTCGATCAGCCCCCGCGCCGTGCGCACCCGCAGGCCGAGGGCCCGGGCGATCGGGGCGGCGGTCTCCCTGGTCCGCTCCAGGGGGGAGGCGTAGACGGCCACCGGCCAGCGGTCGAGCGAGGCGATGCGGGCCGCCACCTGGTCGGCCTGGGCCCGGCCCTCCTCGGCCAGGTGGAGGCCCCGGGCCCGGCCCGGGAGGACCTTGCCCGTCGTCGGGGTCTTGCCGTGCCGGACGAGGAGGACGACGGTGGGGGAGGGGGCCTTCTTGGTCGGCACGAGTGGCCATCGTACGCTTTGGCGTGGCCGGTACCGACGCCGACAGCGACGCCCCGGGGGACCTGCTGGGCGCGCTCGGGGCCGAGATCGAAGGGTGTCGGGCCTGCCCCCGCCTGGTGGCCTGGCGCGAGGCGGTCGCCGCGTCGCCCCGGGCCTCGTTCGCCGCCGAGCGCTACTGGGGCCGGCCGGTGGCCGGCTTCGGGGACCCGGCCGCCCGCCTGGCCGTGGTCGGCCTGGCCCCGGCGGCCCACGGGGCCAACCGGACCGGGCGGGTGTTCACCGGGGACCGCTCGGGGGACTGGCTGTTCGCCGCCCTGTGGCGGGCCGGCTACGCCAACCAGCCCGAGAGCACGGGGCGCCACGACGGCCTCGAGCTGACCGGCGCCTGGGTCAGCGCCGCGGTCCGCTGCGCCCCCCCGGCCAACAAGCCGACCAGGGCCGAACGGGACACCTGTCTCGGGTATCTCGGCCGCGAGCTCGGGCTCCTGGTCGACGTCGGGGTGGTCGTCGTGCTCGGCGGGTTCGCCTGCCAGGCCGTCGCCGCCCTCTACGGGCTGCGGCCCCGGCCCCGCTTCGGGCACCTGGCCGAGCACGGGCTGCCCGACGGGCGGACCCTGCTGTGCTCGTACCACCCGAGCCAGCAGAACACCTTCACCGGGACCCTCACCGAGCCCATGTTCGACGCCGTCTTCGCCCGGGCCCGGGCCCTCGGCGCCTAGGGGCGCGCCGGTCGGTCAGGGGGTCGGGGCCGGCAGGCGGCCGGGCATGGGGACGGCGGTGGCCGGCCAGCGCCGGCGGCTGACCCGGCTGAGCCTGCGCAGCAGGGTGATCGCACCCGGGTCGTCGTCGACCGGCCGGACCTCCACCGCGTCGGCCGCCACCATCGAGTGGAAGAGCTCACGCCCCCGCTCGGTCCGGACGATGGTGAGGGTCCAGTCGTTGAAGGCGCCGATGCCACCGGTCGAGATGTCGGCGTGCTCGGCCGCGAAGTCCGGGCAGGTGGTGCAGCCCTCGCGGGTCCAGGCGTGGGCCTCTTTCAGCGGGACCTCGTGGTAGGAGCCGTCCCGCATCCAGACCTGGAAGACCCCCTTGATGTTCATCTTCACCATGTCCTCGCGCTTGAGGCCGTAGCGGGCCTCGAAGAGCTCGGGGAAGATGGCGTCGTCGAAGGTCTTCGAGCACAGCAGGCCGATCGAGAGGGCGAAACGGCGGGCGATCTTGCCCGCCTTGCGGGCGGCCATCACCGGCGGGGCCGAGGCCTGGCAGCCCATGCCGACCAGGGCGATGCGCTCGGCGCCCCCCTCGATGGCCTCCTTGTAGGCCATCGGGTTGGCCGAGTACGTGTAGCGCGAGCCGGCGGTGGCCAGTACCCCGGCCCGGTCGCGCACCACGGCCGGGACGGCCTTCCACGTCGACCCGTCACCCTCCAGGGCCGAGACCAGGGCGGCGTCGATCACGTCGTGCTCGAGGGCCCAGATCAGCAGGGCCGAGACGAAGCCGCCGTCCTGGCCCACGGCGTGCACGTCGGGATCGGTGGCCCGGGCCAGCACCATGTCGACGGCGATGCCCGAGACCTCGTCGTCGGTCCGCTCCCGTCCGAACAGGTGGTTCTCGATCTCGGGCTCCCAGGTCCGAAAGCGCGGGCAGGCCCGGGTGCACAGGGTGCAGCCCTTGACCCCGTGGGTGCAGCTGTCGGGACCGCCCTCCTCGGGCACGTGGAAGGGCTTGTAGCGGCCGCCGGTGTCGTCGTAGCCGAGGACGTCGTAGGGACAGGCGATGACGCAGGCGGAACAGCCCGTGCACAGGCCCGATGTCACGACCTCGGTGAACAGCTCGGCCCAGTGGGGCTTTTCGGGAGGCACGCCGACACCCTACCGAGCCGCCAGCGCTGTACCGTGCCCGGCCGTGCCCGAAATGATCGAGGTGGAGTACTACCGCCGGCTGGCCGAGGGGGCACTGCGCCGGGAGATCGCCTCGGTCCGGGTCCCGGACCCGCACTGCCTGGGGGACCACCTCAGCCCCGCCGGGCTCCGCCGGTCCATGCTCGGCCGCTGCTTCGACCGGGCCCGGCGCCACGGCAAACTGCTCCTGCTCGACACCGACGGGCCCACCGTGGGGATCCGCTTCGGGATGACCGGTGGCCTGGTGGTCGACGACCGGCTGGCCGTCGACCGGCTCTTGTACTCGGCCGGGGCCTTCGGCTCCAAGTGGGTACGCCTCGAGGTGGGCTTCGCCGACCGGGGATCGCTGGCCCTCCACGACCCCCGCCGCTTCGGCCGGGTCGTGCTCGACCCCGACGAGGGGACCCTCGGGCCCGACGCGCTCGACGTCACCCCGTCGGCCCTGCGGGCGGTCCTGGCCAGCCGGGTCCCGGGCGGAGGGCCCCCGCTCAAGGCCCGCCTCCAGGACCAGGCCCACCTGGCCGGGATCGGCAACCTGCTGGCCGACGAGATCCTCTGGCGGGCCGCCCTCTCGCCGTGGCGCCCCTCGGGGTCGCTGGAGCCGGCCGAGCTGCGGCGGCTGCACCGGGCCCTGCGGGCCACCCTCACCGCGTTGAGCGAACGCGGCGGCTCGCACACCGGCGATCTCATGGCCGAGCGGCGGCCCGGCGGCCACTGCCCCCGCGACGGGGCACCGCTGACCCGCGACCGGGTGGGCGGGCGGACGACCTGGTGGTGCCCGGCCCACCAGCTCTGAGGCACCCGATGGTCGTGCGCTGGAGGACCTGGCGCGCCGCAGCGTCGGGGCGAGCGGCGCCAGGATCCGCCTGACGCGGCTGTCGTGGGTGGATCACGTCGACCCGCACGTGAGCGGGCGCGACCCGGTCACGTGGTCGATCAGGGTCGGTCGGCGGCGAGGCCCCGGTCCACCAATCGCACCGCCGCTCCCATGAATTCGGGATCGACGGACGCCGGGTCGATGAGGCCGAGGATGCCGATGCCATGGAAGAGGGCGACGACGAGTCGGGCGACCGTGGCCGTATCCTCGGGCCCCTCCGAACCCCGTCGCCGGCGCTCCTCGTCGATCATCGACTCGATCGCCGAGACCTGGACCCGATCGATGGCCGCCAGGCGCTGTCGGGCCTCGGGATGGCGGAGAGCGTAGAGCCAGAACTCGAGATACAGGGCGATGGACTCCTTCTCGAGCTCGAAACTGTCGACGGCCACCTGGACGAAGTCCTCGAGCCGGTCCCCCGGTGGCACCTCGGACGAGCCCAGCATGGAGCGCACCCGCCCGAGGGTCTCGTTGATGTGCTCCTCCGACAGGGCCAAGAACAGGTCCTCTTTGCTCGCGAAGTTCGAGTAGACCGCGCCCTTCGTGAATCCGGCCGCCGCCGCCACCTGCTCGAGCGTCGCCTCGTGGAAGCCGCGCCGGGTGAACACCTCGGCCGCCGCCGCCAGGAGGTGCTGTCGGGTCTGGAGCCGCCGGCGCTCGGGTGTCAGGGGTTCCATGGGCCCAGTGGTTCCACGGGGAGTTGTCATACTCATTGGTATCTTGAATACTAGCGAGTATGACCCAGACCCCGGCGGTGGTCCCGACCCCGGGGCCCCTGGCCGTCCACGCCGAAGGCCTGCGCCGGTCCTTCGGATCGGTGACGGCCGTCGACGGCGTGGACCTGGCGGTCGCCCGCAACGAGATCTACGGGTTCCTCGGGCCCAACGGGGCGGGAAAGTCCACCGTGATCCGGATGCTCTGCACCCTGCTCAAGCCGACCGGGGGGCGGGCGCTGGTCGCCGGGCACGACGTGGTGGCCGAGCCCCAAGCCGTCCGTGTCCGCATCGGTGTCGCCCTCCAGGAGGCCGCGCTCGACGATCTGCAGACCGGGCGTGAGCTGCTCCGGCTCCAGGGGAGGCTCTTCGGGCTCACTTCGGCGCAGATCGACCGGAGGGTCGCCGACGTCCTCGGGATGGTGGACATCGGCGACGCCATCGACCGCCGGGTGGGCGGTTACTCGGGCGGGATGAAGAGGCGGCTCGACCTGGCCATGGCCTTGATCCACAACCCCGACGTGCTCTTCTTGGACGAGCCCACGACCGGCCTCGATCCGGCCAGCCGGACGACGGTCTGGGAGGAGGTCGCCCGCCTCAACCGCGAGCTGGGCATGACGATCTTCCTCACCACCCAGTACCTCGAGGAGGCCGACGTCCTCGCTCACCGGATCGGCATCATCAACAGGGGGCGTCTCGTGGCCGAGGGCACGCCGCAGTCCCTCAAGCGCTCGATCGCCGACGACGTCCTGGTCGCCGAGGTGGCCGGCGACGACGCCGGCCTCGTGGACCGGCTGGGCCAGCTCCCCGGAGTGCGCTCGGTCAGCCGGGAGGGTGACCGGATCAGCCTGCGGGTGGCCGACGGTCCCTCCGTCCTCAGCCCGGTCGCGCTCGCCCTGGCCGGTGGTCAGCTCGAGGTCCGGAGCATCACGCTCCGGACTCCGACGCTTGACGACGTCTTCTTGGAGTTGACCGGGGATCGGATCGAGGCCATGGCGTGACCGTCCCCACCGCGGTCGAGCCGGCGATCCGGGGCCAGGCGGCCGGGTTCTGGCGGGACCTGGTGGCCGTGGCCGGGAGAGCGCTGCGCCAGATGCGCAGAGAGCCGATCTCCTTCCTGCCGGCCGTCTTCATCCCCGCCTTCTTCTACGTCGTGAATCTCGGAGCCCTGGGCCACGTGGCGACCCAGGGGGGCCTCGACTACAAGGCGTTCCTCCTGCCGATGGCAATCGCGTTCGCGGTGACCGGGGTCTCGCGGGCGCCCACCCTGGTGACCGACATCCAGAGCGGCTACTTCGACCGGCTGTGCCTCACCCCGATCCGTCGCCTTGCCCTCCTGTTGGGCCTGATGGTGGCCGACGTGGTGGTCATCATCGCCCTCACCATCCCGGTCCTCGCCCTGGGGTTCGCCGTGGGCGTCCGGTTCTCGACCGGGTTGGCGGGTGTCGCGGTCTTCGTCGGCCTGGCCGCTCTGTGGGGCCTGGTCTTCACGGGATTCCCCTACGCGGTGGCGCTCAAGACCGGCAGCCCGGCCGCGGTCAACGCCACGTTCGTGATCTTCTTCCCGTTCGCCTTCCTGACCGACGCCATCGTGCCCAAGCAGGATCTCACCAGCTGGTTCTCGACCGTGGCCACCTACAACCCGGTCACCTACCTCCTGGGTGCCCAGCGCTCGGTGATCACCGGAGGCTGGCACACGGCGCCCCTGCTCCAGGGGCTGGCGGCCCTGGCCGGGCTCGGCCTAGTCAGCATCACGATGGCCCTCCTCGCACTCCGCGGGCGCATCCGGCGGGGGGGTTGACGTTGGTCGGTGCTCGCCCGGTCGGTGTGACCCCGCCCGCTACTGGAGCAGGGCGTCGACGATCGCCTCGAAACCCTGGTCGAAGGTGGAACCCGCGAAATCGGACTCGCCCCCCGTGCGGTATTGGACGGCCCACCGGCGGAACGCCGCCCCTTCCCCGACATAGATCAGGTTGGCCGGGGTCTCCGCCAGCGGTCCCCAAATATGGTCATCACCGGGAAGTGGACGGACGCCCACGACGACGACGCATTGAGCGGCGCGGACCATGTGGCCCCACCGCGCTTGCAGCTCACGGATCTGGGGGTGGCCTGTCTGGGCGTATCCGTCCTTGAGATAGATGGACATTGTCGGCGGGCTACCGGCCGCCGCCTGCCAGACGTCGCGGGCGTCGGCTATCTCCATCTGCTCGATCGGATCGGGGACCGAGGTCTTAGCGGAGGGTGAGGCTCCGCGGGACCTGTTGATCCAAGCGGACCGGAAATTGCACGAACCATGGAGCTTCCAGATCGGTACGGCCCCTTCGGGGGCCTCGAAGTAGTCGAAGGGGAGTCGTCGGCTGGCGCAGGCGATCTCGAAGAGGCAATCGTAATTGAGGGTCGAGAACAGCGTGTTCTCGAGCGTCTGATCCTCCACCAGCTGGGCCAGCTGGCAGTAACGGTTCAGATTCGCGGCCGACAACACGATGTCGAATGACGAGAAGAAGAGCGACATGTGTTGCATCAATGCGGGGAGATTCCGGGAGTGGTGCCTGAAGATGATGGCCATACCCTCCTCAAAACCGTCATCGAGGAACGTGGCCCGCAGTGAGGTGGGAAGGGCGCCCCACGTGCCGGGGAAGTGGTGGGCGAGCCGGCCGAAGAGCTGACCGCCCAGTGGGGGGCGCTCAGGAACCACGCCGGTGAGCCCCGCGCTGGCACCTGCGCCGAAGAGAATTACCGAATCAAATTCTGCCATCACGCCGCCGATCTTGCTCCCCCGCCTGAGCGCACGCCGAACGTGCATGGCGATTATGCAGGGCGATTATATGGCTCTTCGCGTCGACATGCCCGACGCCATGGTCCACCACGGCATCCAAAGGTCCGACCGGGCGCCGGAACCGTCGCCCGAAGAAAGGTCGGTCCGGCGGCCCGGGATGCTCGCGCTTCGGGCATCACAGGCGCCCGGTTGGGGGGGGACCCGCCGGTTTGACGCCGTGCACCCGAGGTACGGGCGAGGTGGGTTACGCCAGGCGACGGGCCGCCTCCACCCGGTCATCGAACCCCCGGATGTCGACGATCCTTCCGTCAACGACCCTGAGCACCTGCCACCGGTCGACCTCACCGCCGGGTTCTTCCGCCGGGTTCCCGGTGACCCGGAGCCCGACGAGGATCGTGTCCCCTTGCACCACGGTCTCGGTGACCGCGGCCCGCACTCCGCGTGCGCGACCCCGGCGGTACCAGGTGAGGACCTCGTCGCGGTTCGTGCAGCCCGAGGACGGGTCATCAAGGGGGCCCCAGCGGACATTGGGATCCAGCAGTTCACGGTACGCGGTCAGGTCCCCGGATTGGAGGGCCGTGCGAACCCGCTCAGCAAGGTGCTCCATCGTCGGTGGGTCCATCGATGTCCTTACGCTCCGATCCGGTGGATCGCCGGGGCCGATCTCGGAGCGCCCGGAGACGTCACCCGTTGATTCTGCCAGGGCGCCGACAACCGGGCGGCGGTCGGCATCGGTCCCGGCGCACCGGCCCCGTCGGTTCAGCGGCCTTGAGTTCCACCACCAGCTCACGGGGTCGCCGCCATGGCCGTGCTGGACGCCATCCACCGCTCGGCCGCTGAACGGTCCTGGGTCGCCCTCGACCACCGAACCGGGTGATCGGAGCGGTCACGAACGGGGTCAGGGCTCCCCGGTCATGGCTGTTCCCGCTTTGAACGACAGCGATGAGGGGCCCGGGCGGCGCAGGCGACGCAGGTGCGGGTGGCCGGACGGGCGGCCAGGCGCTCGGGCCCGATCGGGCGGCCGCAGGCCGCGCAGCGGCGGTAGATCCCGGCGGCCAGACGGGCCACCGCCCGGTCCAGTTCGACCAGGTCGGCCCGGGCTCGCTCGGCCAGGGCCGTCGTCCGGGCCCGCTCGTAGGCGATGGTCGCCCCCTCGGGGTCGTGCTCGTCGTCCCCGTTGTCGTCCGCCCCGGCGACGATGGCCGCCACGTCGGCCGTCAGGGAGGCCAACCGGGCCGCGGTGGCCGCCCGCTCGGTCTCGAGCAGGGCCCGGGCGGCCGCGTCGTCCACCCGGGTGCCCTAGCCCCCGAGAGCCTTGAGCTCCTCGAGCACCTTGTCGGCGTGGCCGTCGGCCCGCACGCTGTACCAGGCCCGGGCGATGGTGCCCTTGGCGTCGATCAGGAAGGTCGAGCGGATCGTCCCGACCGTCTTGCGGCCGTACAGGGTCTTGTCGCCCCAGGCCCCGTAGGCCTCCATCACCGAGTGCTCGGGGTCCGAGAGAAGGGGGAACTTGAGCTTGTACTTGTCCCGGAACCGGGTGTGCTTGGCCGCGCCGTCGGGCGAGATGCCGACCACCTTGGCGCCGGCCCGGCTGAAAGCCCGCAGGTTGTCGTTGAACTGGCAGGCCTCCTTCGTGCAGCCCGGGGTGTCGTCGGCCGGGTAGAAGTAGACGACCACCGGCGCCCCGGCGAAGTCCTTGAGCGAGACCTTCTTGTCGTCCTGGTCGGGAAGGGTGAACCTCGGCGCCTTGGCGCCCGCCTCCAGCTTGGCCATGCTCTCCTCCTGTGCGCCCCGCCGGTCGGCGGGGGGCCGGACCCGGCCGCCCCGTACCTTGTCACAGGGCCGGTGGTGCGCGCCGGGGGGCGTTTCGCCTGGTAGCCTGAGTGCCGGCCACAGAGCACAGTCGTGGTCGGGGCCCACACTCCTTCTCCTTGGCGGCGCCGGGCCCTCGCCGTTCCGAGAGAGCAGGACATGACCGTCGAAAGTCTTCTTCCCGGCCCCGCGGCCGGTCCGGTGGGCCGGGGCGCGGGCGCCCCAGGTGCCGACACCTACCAGACCGCCCGCACCTTCGAGTCCCTCGGGGTCAGCGAACCGCTGTCGAAGGCCCTGGCCGACCAGGGCATCACCGAGGCCTTCCCGATCCAGGCGCTGACCATCGCCGACGCCCTGGCCGGCCGGGACGTCTGCGGCAAGGCCAAGACCGGGTCGGGCAAGACCCTGGCCTTCGGGCTCCCGCTGCTCCAGCGGATCGCCGCCAAGGTGACCGCCGAAGGCGGCGCCGACAAGCGCCCCGGCCACCCGGCCCGGCCCCTCGCCCTGGTCCTGCTGCCCACCCGGGAGCTGGCGGTGCAGGTGCACGAGGTCATGGCCCCCCTGGCCGAGATCGTGGGGCTGCGTATCGCCTCGGTCTACGGCGGGGCCGACATCGACCGCCAAGTGACCAAGCTGCGCCGAGGCGTCGAGGTCATCATCGCCACCCCGGGCCGCCTGATCGACCTGGGGGACCGGGGCGAGCTGTCGGTGGCCGGCCTCGAGGTCCTCGTGCTCGACGAGGCCGACCGCATGGCCGACATGGGGTTCATGCCCCAGGTCGAGTGGGTCCTGCGCCGACTGGAGACCGATCACCAGACCCTGCTCTTCTCGGCCACCCTTGACGGCGCGGTGGATCGGCTGGTCCAGCGCTACCTGACCGAGCCGGTCTTCCACGAGGTGGCCTCGAGCACCCAGACCGTGGCCGCCATGGAGCACCGCTTCATCCAGGTCCACCAGATGGACAAGGTCAAGGTGGCCACGGCCATCATCGGGGGGGTCGAGAAGTCGCTCGTCTTCGTGCGCACCAAGCGGGGGGCGGACCGCCTGGTCGAGCAGCTGGGCAAGGAGCGGGTGCGGGCGGCGGCCATCCACGGCGACCTGCGCCAGGCCAACCGGGAGCGGGCCCTGGCCGACTTCTCCTCGGGCGTGCTGCCGGTGCTGGTGGCCACCGACGTCGCCGCCCGGGGCCTGGACATCGACGCCGTCGACATGGTCATCCACTACGACCCGCCCGAGGACGAGAAGGCCTACCTGCACCGGTCGGGCCGCACGGCCCGGGCCGGCGAGACCGGCATTGTGGCCACCCTGGTCCTGTGGAACCAGGTGGTGGAGGCCGAGGTCATCCAGCGGCGCCTGGGCCTTCGGATCCCGATCGTCGAGATGTTCTCCAACGACCCCCGCCTGGCCGACCTCGCCGCATGGACGCCGTCGGCCGACGAGAGCGTGCTCTGATCCGCTCTCTCGGGCACCACGCCGGCAGATGACCGATCCCTCCGACAGCACCGCCCCGCCGATTCGTCGTTGGGCCCCCGACGACGGGGTCGAGCGGGTCCTGATCGTCACCGCCCATCCCGACGACGTCGACTTCGGGTCGGCGGGCACGGTGGCCACGTTCACCGACGCCGGGGTGGAGGTCGCCTACTGCATCGTCACCGACGGCGACGCCGGGGGCTCGGACCGCACCATCACCCGGCCCCAGATGGCCGAGATCCGCCGGCGCGAGCAGCGGGCCGCCGCCGCCGTGGTGGGGGTGCACGACGTGCGCTTCCTGGGCCACCCCGACGGCCGGGTGGCCGCCACCTTCGACCTGCGCCGCGACATCAGCCGGGTGATCCGACAGTTCCGGCCCCAACGGGTCGTCACCCAGTCGCCGGAGCGCAACTGGGACCGCATCTACGCCAGCCACCCCGACCACTTGGCGGCGGGCGAGGCCGCAGCGGCCGCCGTCTACCCCGACGCCCGGAACCCCTTCGCCCATCCCGAGCTGCTCGAGGAGGAGGGCCTCGAACCGCACACCGTCGACGAGCTCTGGCTGATGGCCTTCGACCACCCGAACATGGCGGTGGACACCACGGCCGCCTTCGACCGCAAGGTGGCAGCGCTCATGAGCCACCAGAGCCAGGTGGCCGAGCGCGACGACCTGGCCAAGATGCTCCGGGAATGGGGCTCGGGGGTGGCCCACTCCGTGGGGTTCCCCGACGGGTCGGTGGCCGAGGCCTACCGGGTCGTCCAGACCCGCTGACCCGGCCCGGGGGCACAGGACCGGGGGCGGTGGGCGCCGGACCGTGGGTGGTCGTCCAGCACGTGGCCCACGAGGGTCCCGGCGGCGTGGCCGGCGCCCTGGGCCGGGCGGGCCACCGGTGGTCCGTGGTCCGGCCCGACCTGGGCCAGCCCCTCCCCGGGGCCGACGCGGTGGCCTCCCTCGGCGGCCTGGTTGTGCTCGGGGGCCCGATGGGGGTCCACGACTCGCCGTCGCACCCCTGGCTCCCGTCCGAGCGCGGCCTCCTGGTTCGGGCGGTCGACGCCGGCGTGGTCGTGCTGGGCGTCTGCCTCGGGGCCCAGCAGCTGGCCCTGGCCCTGGGGGCCGAGGTCCGGACCGGCGGCGGCCAGGAGGTCGGGGCCGGGCAGGTCGAGCTGACGGCCGACGGGCTGGCCGACCCGGTGCTCGGGCCGGCCGGGAGCCCGCTCCCGTGCGTCCACTGGCACGGCGACACCTTCTCGTTGCCGGCGGGGTCCCGCCACCTGGCCACCGGTGAGCGCTACGGGCACCAGGCCTTCGCGGTGGGCCGGCGCGCCTACGGCCTGCAGTTCCACGTCGAGGTCGACGCCGCCCTGGCCGACGCCTGGGCGCCCGAGCTGCCCCCCGGGGTCGTGCTCGACCCGGCCGCCGTCGCCCGCATCGAGGCGGTGGGCGCCCCCCTGCTCGACCGGCTGGTGGCCCTCGCCGGTTGAGCGGGTGCGCGGCCCCGGCACTTGGCCGGTCAGGCGGCGGGGGCGACGGTCAGCCGGCCAGCTGGCGCAGCACGTAGCGCAGGATGCCGCCGTGGCGGTAGTACTCGGCCTCCATCGGCGTGTCGATCCGCACCCGGGCGCTGAGCTCGACGACGGACCCGTCGGGCCGGGTGGCCCGCACCGGCACCTCCTTGGGCAGGGTGCCGTCGTTGATGGCCAGCAGGCCGCTGACCGAGAACACCTCGTGGCCGGTGAGGCCGTGGGAGGCGGCGGACTCCCCGGGCGCGTACTGCAGCGGCAGTACGCCCATCCCGACCAGGTTCGACCGGTGGATGCGCTCGTAGCTCTCGGCCAGGACCGCCCGGACCCCGAGCAGCGACGTCCCCTTGGCCGCCCAGTCGCGACTCGAGCCCGATCCGTACTCCTTGCCGGACAGCACGACCAGCGGGACGCCCTCGGCCTGGTAGCGCATGGCGGCCTCGAAGATCGTGGTCTGCTCGCCGTCGGGCAGGTGCAGGGTCACCCCGCCCTCGGTCCCCGGAGCCAGCTGGTTGCGTAGCCGCACGTTGGCGAAGGTGCCGCGCATCATGACCTCGTGGTTGCCCCGGCGCGCCCCGTAGGAGTTGAATTCGGATTCGGCCACCCCGTGTCCGGTCAGGTACCGCCCGGCCGGCGAGCTGGGCCGGATCGACCCGGCCGGCGAGATGTGGTCGGTGGTCACGCTGTCGCCGAGCACGGCCAGCACCCGGGCCCCGTCGATGTCGGTGACCGGGGAAGGCTCGGCCGTCATGTCCTCGAAGAACGGGGGTCGCAGGACGTAGGTGGAGCCGCCGTCCCAGGCGAAGGTCTGGCCCTCGGCCACCGGGACCGAGCGCCACCGGTCGTCACCGTCGAAGACCGAGGCGTAACGGCTGCGGAACTCGTCGGAGCTGAGCGATGCCCGGATGACGTCGGCCACCTCCCGGCCGTCGGGCCACAGATCGGCCAGGTGAACCGGCCGGCCGTCGCTGCCGGTCCCGATCGGATCGGTGGCCAGATCGATGTCCATCGTGCCGGCCAGCGCGTAGGCCACCACGAGGGGCGGTGAGGCGAGGTAGTTCATGCGCACGTCGGGGTGGATCCGCCCCTCGAAGTTGCGGTTGCCCGACAGCACCGAGACCACCGACAGCTCGTGGGACTGCACCGTCTCGGAGATGCCGGCCAGGAGCGGTCCGGAGTTGCCGATGCAGGTCGTGCAGCCGAAGCCGACCAGGAAGAACCCGAGCTCTTCGAGGGGTCCGACGAGCCCGGCCCGCTCCAGGTAGTCCATCACCACCCGTGACCCCGGCGCGAGCGACGTCTTGACCCAGGGCTTGGTGGTGAGGCCCCGCTCGACGGCCCGCCGGGCCAGCAGGCCGGCGGCCACCATCACCTGGGGGTTGGAGGTGTTGGTGCAGCTGGTGATGGCGGCGATCACCACGTCGCCGTCCCGCAGCTCGTGCCCCCCGGCGCCGGCCGGCTCCCCACCGATCGGGGCGGTCGAGGGCGCCCGGCCCAGGGCCGAGCGGAAGGCGGCGCCGGCCCCGGCCAGCGAGACCCGGTCCTGGGGCCGGGCCGGGCCGGCCAGGCTGGGGACGACGGTGGAGAGGTCGAGCTCGACGGTCTCGGAGTAGACCGGCTCGTCGCCGCCGGGTTCGTGCCAGAGGCCCTGGGCCTTGGCGTAGGCCTCCACCAGGTCCAGGTGGTCCTCGGTGCGCCCGGTGAAGCGCAGGTAGTCGACGGTCGCCCCGTCGATCGGGAAGATCGTGCAGGTGGCCCCGTACTCGGGGGACATGTTGCCGATGGTGGCCCGGGTCTCGACCGGCACCGCCGCCACCCCGGGCCCGAAGGCCTCGACGAACTCGCCCACCACCCCGTGGTGGCGCAGGAGCTCGGTGATGGTCAGGACGAGGTCGGTGGCCGTGGTGCCCTCGGCCATCTCGCCGAACAGGCGGAGTCCGACCACCGGCGGCAGCAGCATCGAGAGGGGCTGTCCGAGCATGGCCGCCTCGGCCTCGATGCCGCCGACCCCCCAGCCCAGCACCCCCAGGCCGTTGACCATGGTGGTGTGCGAGTCGGTGCCGACCAGGGTGTCGCAGTAGGCCCGGCCGTCGGGGGTGGCGAACACCACCCGCGCCAGGTACTCCAGGTTGACCTGGTGGCAGATGCCGGTGCCCGGCGGGACCACCCCGAAGCCGTCGAAGGAGCCCTGGGCCCAGCGCAGCAACTGGTACCGCTCGAGATTGCGCTCGTACTCGATGGCCACGTTCTCGCCGAAGGCCGCCGGCACCCCCGAGCGCTCGGCGATGACCGAGTGGTCGATCACCAGCTCGACCGGCACCAGCGGGTTGACCTGCGACGGCCGGCCACCCAGGGCGCCCAGAGCGTCGCGCATGGCAGCCAGGTCGACGACACCGGGCACCCCGGTGAAGTCCTGCATGAGGACCCGCTCGGGCGTGAAGGCGATCTCCCGGGCGTCGTCGCCGGCGTTGGCCCCGTGGGCCTCGGGGTGCCGCCCCCAGGCGGCGACCGCGGCCACGTCGGAGGCCGTCACCCGCAGGCCGTCCTCGTGGCGCAGCAGGTTCTCCAGCAGGACCTTGACGCTGTAGGGCAGCCGGGCCACGTCGCCCGTCGAAGTCAGGGGCTCGGCGGTGAGGCTGAAGATCTCGAGCCGCCGGTCCCCGACCGCGAGCTCGGTCCGGGCCCGGAAGCTGTCGGGATGGGTGGCGGGATCGGTCATGGTCACATTCTGCCCGTCCGGACCGCCGGCCCAGCCACCGCCGGTCCGCCGGCCCGCCGGCCCAGCGTGCGGGGGTCATCGCACCGCCGGTGGGCGGGGTCTGCCACAATCTTTTTGACATGCTCCGCAGGTTCTTCACGGGCGCCCGACGCGCCGGTGCGATGCTCGGGGCGACCCTGGCAGTGTCGGCCCAGCTCGTAGCGGCCCAGCAGCTGGCGGCCCCAGCCACGGCCGCCGCCGGACCGCCGGCGCCCGCCGGCGCCTCCCGGGCCGCCCTTTCACACCCCCACGTCTATCCCGGCGGCGGCGTCTACCCCTTCGGCGACGCCCAGGTCGGCGCCCCGAAGCTGGGGTCGGTGAACGGCGGGGCGACCACCCTCAACTCGCTGGTCGTGGACCTGGTGGCCACGACCGACGGGACCGGGTACTGGCTGGCCAGCGCGGACGGCGGGGTCTTCAACTTCGGGACGGCCCGGTACTACGGGTCGCTCGGCAACCTGAGCCTGCAGGGACCGATCGTGGGCATGGCGGCCACGCCGGACGACCGAGGCTACTGGCTGGTCGGGTTCGACGGGGGCATCTTCGCCTTCGGCGACGCCGTCTTCTACGGCTCGACGGGTGGCGCACACCTCGATCTGCCGATCGTTGGCATGGCGGCCACGCCCGATGGCCTGGGCTACTGGTTGGTGGCCGACGACGGCGGCCTGTTCGCCTTCGGAGACGCGGGCTACTACGGCTCGACCGGGGGGATGCCGCTGGCCGCCAACATCGTGGCCATGGCGCCCACCCCGGACGGCAAGGGTTACTGGCTGGTCGGCGCCGACGGCGGCATCTTCTCCTTCGGTGACGCCGGCTACTACGGCTCGATGGGTGGCAAGCCCCTCAACGACGGCATCCTGTCGATGGCCGTCACCCCCGACGGGAAGGGTTATTGGCTGGTGGGCTGGGACGGCGGCGTGTTCACCTTCGGGGACGCCACCTACGCCGGTTCGATGGGCGGCGGTGGCGCCGCCGCGCCCATCACCAAGCTGGTACCCACGCCGTCGGGCAACGGCTACTGGCTGCTGGGCCCGGACGCCTTCAACTACAGCTACGCCAACCCGCCCCCCAACGGCACCTTCCCCGGCTCCCGGGCGATCGTGGCCGCGGCCGAGTCCCAGGTCCAGCCGGACCCGGACCCGGGGACTTTCTGCAACCCCTACGGCCCGTGCGAGGAGTGGTGCGCCCTGTTCGCCACCTGGGCCATCGAGCAGGGGGGCGTGGGCATCCCTTCGTACCCGTTCACCGGCAGCATCTACGACTGGGGAATTGCCAACGGCAGCGCGCTCCCCCCGACCGCCATCCCGGTGCCCGGCGACGACGTCTTGTACGGGAGCGGCCCGGCCACCACCTCGACGTCGGTGCACACCGGCATCGTCGCCCAGGTCTGGCCGGACGGGGCCATGCTCACCATCGAGGGGGACGCCGGGCCGGGCACCGGCGACCAGCTCGCGGTCATCATCAACGGCCCCTTCCGCCCGGCCGACTCGGACTGGTACAACGGCGCCGGCATCTACGCCTACGTCCAGCCCTGAGGGTCCCCGGCCGCCGGGCCGTCGCGACCGGCCCCGATAGGCTTGCGCACCGGAGGTGGGGACATGGCGATCTACGAGTACCGCTGCCGGACCTGTGCCACGAGCTTCGACCGGCGGCGCCCGATGGCTGACGCCGACCTCCCGGTGACCTGCCCGGACGGCCACACCGGGGCGGTCCGCCTCCTGGCGGTCTTCGCCACCACCGGGGCGGCCATGGCCCCGGCCACCGGCGCCATGTGCGGGGCACCGGTGGCCGGTGGGTGCGGCGGCGGCTGCGCCTGCCATGCCGGCTGAGCGGCCGGCGACGAGAGGAGACTCCGACATGGCCCTGTCGTCATGGGACGACTACCCGGTCCACCAGGCTCCCCAGTTCATCGCCCACCCGGCGACGAGCGACCGGAACTTCTACGACCGGTACTACTTCAACATGCACCCGTCGTCGGCCGACTGGTTCGCCATCTTCGGGCTCGGCCAGTACCCGAACCTGGGGGTCATCGACGCCTTCATCGACGTCCGCAAGGGTCCCAGCCAGTACATCGTCCGGGCCTCGGCCCCCCTGACCGACCGCCGGGACACCTCGGTCGGGCCCATCCGGGTGGAGGTCCTCGAGCCGCTACGGCGCCTCCGGGTCGTCGTCGAGCCGACCGAGCACCCCGTGGCCATGGACGTCACCTGGGAGGGCCAGATCCCCGCCGTGGCCGAGCCGGCCCAGTTCCTGAGATCCAAGGGCAAGGTCATCTTCGACACCCAGCGCCTGGCCCAGACCGGACGCTGGTCGGGGACGCTCGTGGTGGGGGGCCAGGAGATCGCCGTCGACCCGGCGCAGTGCGGGGGGAACCGGGACCGCAGCTGGGGGGTGCGGCCGGTCGGCGAGCCCGAGCCCGACGGGATCCGCCAGGTCGAGCTCGTCCTGGCCGGCATGTGGAACTACTTCCCGATGCAGTTCGACGACCATGCCATCTTGTACATCTGCCACGAGCGTGACGACGGGGCCCGGCCGCTGGTCCAGGCCGAGCGGGTCTGGGCGGACCCCGAACGCGGCGTCGACGAACTCGGCCGTAGTGAGCACGAGCACAAGGTCGAACCGGGCACCCGGGTCATCGCCAGCTCGGTGCTGCGCTTCCCCGACGCCGGGATCGAGGTCGCCTGCACGTCCCTCCTGCCCAACTTCATCTCGGTCGGGACGGGCTACGGGATCGACGCCGACTGGCGCCACGGCATGTACCACGGCCCCGACCCGGTGGTCCAGGGCCTGGTCCTCGACGTCGAGGCGAACCGGGGACTGGCCCAGTACGGGATCATCGACCACCTGGCCTCGTTCAGCTACGACGGCCATGACGGCATGGGACTGCTCGAGCAGGGCTTCTTCGGTCCCTACCGCCGTTACGGGATGACCGACGGCATCATGGGGTCACCCGGCGCCTGAGCGTCGGTCGACGGCCGGACCGGACCTGGCGGTACCGACGGCCGACGCCGGGCGGCCACCCTGGTCGGCCCGACCGGGCCGGAAGCCCCGAACCGGGTGCGAGAATGGGGGATGCCCGACCCCAAGGCTCTCCTGGCCGAGCGCCTCCGAGCCGGCTTCGACCGGCTCGAACCGCGTGCCGACCCGGTGCTGCGGGCCTCGGACCGGGCCGACTTCCAGGCCAACGGGGCCCTGGCCCTGGCCAGGCGGCTGGGCCGCAACCCCCGGGAGGTGGCCGAGGCGGTGGTGGCCGGCTCCGTGCTCGACGACGTCTGCGCCTCGGTGGAGGTGAGCGGGCCGGGGTTCATCAACCTCACCCTCTCGGACCCCTTCCTGGCCGACCAGGCCCGGGCCATGGCGGTCGACGAGGGTCTCGGGACGGCGGCGCCGGCCCAGCCCGAGACGGTGGTCATCGACTACTCGGCCCCCAACGTGGCCAAGGAGATGCACGTCGGGCACCTGCGCACGACCGTCATCGGTGACTCGCTGGCCCGGGTGCTGGACTTCGCCGGGCATCGGGTGATCCGGGAGAACCACATCGGGGACTGGGGCACGCCCTTCGGCATGCTGATCGAGCACCTGGTCGACCTGGGCGAGTCCGGGGCGGTGCACGAACTGTCGGTCGGCGACCTCGACGTGTTCTACCGCCAGGCCCGTGAGTCCTTCGACCGCGACCCGGGGTTCCAGGACCGGAGCCGGCATCGGGTCGTGCTGCTGCAGTCCGGGGACGAGGAGACGTTGCGCCTCTGGCGCCTGCTTGTTGCCGAGAGCGTCCGCCACTACGACGAGGTCTACGCCCGACTGGGGGTCCTGCTCACCGACGACGACATCGTGGGCGAGAGCTTCTACAACCCGATGCTCGCCTCCGTGGTGGCCGACCTCGACGCCCTCGGTCTGCTGGTCGAGGACGCGGGCGCTCTCTGCGTGTTCCCCGACGGCTTCTCCAACCGCAACGGGGACCCCCTGCCGCTGATCGTCCAGAAGTCCGACGGTGGCTACGGCTACGCGGCGACCGACCTCGCCGCGCTGCGAGACCGGGTGGGCCGGCTGGCGGCCACCCGCATCCTCTACGTCGTCGGGGCCACCCAGGCCCAGCACCTCCAGATGGTCTTCGCGGTGGCCCAGGCCGCCGGCTGGCTGCCCGAGGGGGTCCGGGCCGAGCACGTGGCCTTCGGCAGCATCCTGGGCGAGGACCGCAAGATGTTCCGGAGCCGGTCCGGCGACTCGGTGAAGTTGGCCGCCCTCCTCGACGAGGCGGTGGAGCGGGCGGGCGCCGCCCTGGGGGAGCGGGCGGCCGGGCTCGAGCCGGCCGAGCGCGACCGGGTGGCCCGGGACCTCGGCATCGGGGCGGTCAAGTACGCCGACCTGTCGACCGACCGCTCGCGCGACTACGTCTTCGACTGGGACCGCATGCTGACCTTCGAGGGGGACACCGGGCCCTACCTGCAGTACGCGCACGCCCGGATCCGCTCGATCTTCCGGCGGGCCGAGGTGGCCTCCCCCGACCCGGTCGTGGCGCCGACCATCACCGACCCCCACGAGCGCGACCTCGTGCTCGGGCTGCTGGGGCTCAACGAGGCCCTGGCCGAGACCGTCGAGACCTCGAGCCCGTCGAAGCTCAGCGGGTACCTCTTCGCCCTGGCCTCGACCTTCACCACCTTCTACGAGCACTGCCCGGTGCTACGGGCCCCCGACGAGGAGACCCGCCGCACCCGCCTCCTCCTGGCCGACCTCACGGCCCGGGCCCTCGCCCTCGGGCTGGGCCTGCTCGGGATGGGGGCCCCCGACCGGATGTGAGGCCCGTCCGGCCCACACCGGCCGAGGTCCATCCCACCGGTGGTTCGCCTCAACCGTCGAGCAGGCGTCCCGGCAGATCGTCCACGGCGGCCCCGACCTCGGTGGCGATCGCCAGGCCCCGGGTCGGTCACCAACAGCAGGGCCATCTCCATCACCGCGCCAGTAGGAGGGGGGCGTGGGGGTCGACGGGCTCGCGGCGCTGCCCCCCCTCGGCCGACAGCGCGCTCAACGCCCCCTTCAACAGGCCGAGCCCGCGGCATTCGTCGATCCCGGTGTCGACGGTCCTTGGGGCAACCGGCGAATCTCGATACCCGCTGGCACAACGGGGGTTTCGAACGGGCCGGCCTCGGATAGGTAGTGTTCGGTCGGGGTCTGGTCGCCGGGCCGGTGGTTCAGGCGGCGTGGCGCCTCAGCGCCGGCCCCCGGCGCAGAATTGCGCATCTGGCGAGATACTGAGAGCACCGGTCGGCTGAATTTTCTGATCGGACCGGTGAGCTACGAGCAAAGGACGCGCGTGCTGAGGCTGACGACCGACCATGACCTCGATCGCTGACGTCCTCGCCGACCGTTACCGCCTCTCCTCCCTGCTCGGCCAGGGCGGAATGTCTGATGTCTACCGGGCGGTCGATCAGCGGACCGGTACCGCCGTCGCGGTGAAGGTCCTCCGATCGGGCGATCCGGAGCTGGCCCGGCGCCTGGCCCAAGAAGCACGGGCCCTTGAACGCTTCGAGCACCCCGGCCTGGTCCGCCTCCTCGACACCGGCCTCGCCGGTGACCAGGCCTACCTGGTGATGGAGCTGGTCGACGGTCCGAGCCTGGCCGCGTCCCTGCGGGACGGGGCTCTGGGATCCCCGGAGACCGCGGCCCTCGGGGCGAGGCTGGCCGACGCTCTGGCCTACGTCCACCACCGGGGCATCGTCCACCGCGATGTGAAACCGTCCAACATTCTGCTCGCCGCCGACGGTGAGGCCTGGCTCGGAGACTTCGGGATCGCCCAGCTCCACGACGCCTCGACGCTCACGGTTGCCGGGACCACGCTCGGGACGGTCGCCTACATGGCGCCGGAACAACTCGAAGACCATCAGGTGGGTCCGGGTGCCGACATCTGGTCCCTCGGTATGGTCCTCCTCGAGTGCCTGACCGGCCGGCGCGTCTATGAAGGCTCGCCGAGCGAGATCGTCGCCCGGCGCCTGGCCGGGCCGGTACCCATCCCGGCTGATCTGCCGGTGCCGTGGAAGCTGGTCCTGAGCGGGATGCTCGACCACCGACCGGGCCACCGTCTGGACGGTGCCCAGGTCGCGGCCCTGTTGGCCACCTCAGCGTTGAGCGCCCCGTGGCGACCAGCGGACAACCCGTCGACCGATCACCTCGCGGCGACGGTGCCGCTCGACCTCACCGCGCTCGCCCCCGGTGTCGCCGCCGCGGCGGTCCTCGACGCCGGGGGAACCCGCGTTGCTCCCGCCGCGTTGATGGCGCCGCCCGTCGAACGCTCCCGGTGGCGGTGGCTGGTGGCCTTGGGCGCCGCTGCCGCCGCCCTGGCGATAGGGCTGTTCTTCGTGCCCGGGCCGGGTCCGGCGAGCCACCGTCACGCCGGTTTGACCGCCAGGAACGGTCCCGACCCGACCACCGTGCCGCCGGTCACGACCACGCCGCCCACCTCGACCACGACGACCACGCCGCCCACCACGACCACGACTACAACCCTCCCGAACGGGCCCACCGCCCTCGCCGCCCTGGTGGGCGACGTCAGCGTAGGTCAGGTCGCGGGGACCGTCGGGACGGCCACCGGGCAAGCCATCTCCAGCGCGGCCGAGCAGGCGGTGACCGACGCTGCGGCCGGGAAGCCGGACGCGGCCACGACCGACCTCCAACGCGCCGCAACGACGATCGCCAGTGGCCTCCAGAGCGGCTCGATCACCCAGGCCGAGGGGGCGACGCTGCAGGGCGACCTGTCGGTCCTGGCCGCCGGGCTCGGGTTGAGCGCGGCCAGCACGCCGCCCACCTCGCCCGGACCGGGCGGCCCGAAGGGTCACGATAACGGCCACTGAGGGCGGAACGGGCCGCACCGCGGGTCACCTGGTCGACGGCCGGGCCCCGGCCCGGGGTCGGGAGCGATCCGGGCCGGGACTTCTGCTCGCAAATGACGCCCGCCCACTCGGTGGTCGGTGAGCCCCGAGGACGGGGGCTTCAGAGATGGCCCTGGGATTGGCCGGCTTCTCGTCAGCGCAGGAGGTTCAGCTGGTTCTCCGAGTCGTCGACGAAGTAGAGGGCGTCGCCGTCCTTGGACAGAGCCAACCCGAACAACGCGCCCCCACCGCCTGGGCTGATGGTCTTCTTTCCGAGCTGTGTCCCGAACGGGCCGAGCTCCACGAGATTGCCGTCCCCCGCGTTCACCGCCAGCAGGTTGCCATCCCGAGTCGTCGCGAGGCCCAGAGGTGCGTTCAAATCCCCACCGGTCGAGACCGGAATGCCCTCTCCGGCGGAGTTCAACCGGAAGATGGCGAGCGGGATGGCGGTGATGCGGTTGTTGATGGTATCCGCCACGTACAGCGCGCCGTTCCGGCCGAGGGCGACTCCGGTCGGCCCGATGACCACCGCCGCCGGGTTGAGCTCCTCGGGGAACCCCGAGCCGACAACCGACATGGCGAGCATCCTCGGTGGCCCATAGGAGGAGGTGCGGAGAACGGCTCTGACGACCGTGCCCTCGTTGACCACCGACCCGCCGGCAGCCACGGTGCCGTTGAGCACATTGGTGAAGAACAACTCCGAGAAGCCCCCGAAGCTGACGGAGGTCATGTCCCACGGCCCGTTGATGGGTCCACCTGAGAAGGTCTCGACCACGTGCCCGGAGTTGTCCAGGACCAGGAGGCAACCAGCGCCGGAGATGGTGCTGCCGTCGCTCGTGGGGAGGCTGCCGACCACGACCCAACCTCCGGGCAGGATCGACAGGGCCGTGGTCAGCCCGACGCCACCCGGGCACGCTCCTGGGAGGTGGTTGGGGTCGACTTGGGCGAACACCTGTGCCGGAGCGTTAGGCCCGTCGTTCGGGTTGAGTTGGACGATCGTGGTCCCGCGTCCTTGCAAGCCTGCCGGCCCCGGCCCGCTGTTGAAGTTGCTGACCAGGACGTCCCCGGCTACCTCGGTCCCCTGGCTCTGGTTGACGACGGCCACGCCATAGGGATTTACGTCACCGTTCGGCGGAATGGTCGAGCCGATCTCCGACACCGTGGTGCCCGGGCCAACGAATGACCCGGGGGGAGTGATCGCGCCGGCGGGGGTGGCCACCAGGGCCACCGTTGCCATGGCACCGACCGAGGCGGCGACCAGGGGTCGCCGCCAAGACGCCGACGAGCGGACGCGGGGTATCAGTCTCATCACCGGGCTCCTGTCCGTAGATGGTCTGTTGCAACCTGTCCGCGACGGAGCGGACTCTAAGTAGTACGGCCGACCCGACCGACGGGATGGCGTCCGCCCGATTCTTCATCGGATCGTCATGTTCGGTTCGGTCGACAGGGGCGTTGGACCGCTGAGCCGGACTTCGTGGGCCGGTCCCTGCGACGACCGATGAGGAACTGGCCGACCGCTCGACGGGGGGATCCAATCAACGGTCCCGCAGGTCCCGAGAGGGCGGAGACGACAGGGGACCGATCGCACCGGGGGCACAACACGGCGCTTGGGAAGGCGGTCTGCTGCCGCCGCTGCGCCGGATGAGCGGTTTGACCGTCGACGCCACGGCTCCACAGCGCACGACCGGCCGATGGACCTGCACCCGAGCCCCGGTCGTCGCCCGGGGGCCGGCGAGGCTCGCCGTCGACAACGTCGCGTGGGGCTGCCGCGCCTCGCCCGGCTACCGTTCCAACCCGACCGTCGGGCCCCTGTTCCGCCTCCGGTCGTGCCAGAGGGTCGTCCCGGCTGTGGTAGCGCGGCCCCGTTCCGTGGGACCCATGACGTTCGTCCGCTGAGTGTCGCGGACATCACAATGACCGACGCTCGAGAGCACTGGCCCCCCGGGCCCGGCGCCTCCGGCAATGTCCGGGTTCATGAGCGAACCCACGAGAAGCAGGCCTCAACCGGTCGCCGGACGACGTCTTGCGACATCACGCTGGCGCCCCAGGCAGGACTTGAACCTGCGCACCCGGCTCCGGAGGCCGGTGCTCTATCCACTGAGCTACTGGGGCTGGAGCAGGGGGACAACTGTACTCGCGGCGGGTTGCCGGGCCGTGGGGCCTGGGCTTGGCGGTGCCGTATCCTCACATCCGTGGCCAACCGGATCCGAACTGCCGAAACCGGTGGCGACGTGGCCGACGTGGCCGGGGCCCCCCCACAGCGCCATCTCCTGCCGCTGACCGCGGAGGTCAGCGCCGACGGTGGCCTCCGCGTCGGTGGGGTCGATCTGGTCGCCCTGGCGGCGGAGCACGGGACGCCCCTGTTCGTCTACGACGAGGCCCACCTGCGTGCCCGCTGCCGGGAGGCGGTGGCCGCCTGGGGTGACGGCGTCGCCTATGCCACCAAGGCCTTCCTCTGCCGGGCGATGGCCGCGCTGGCCCACGAGGAGGGGATGTGCCTGGACGTGTCCACCGGGGGCGAACTGGCCGTCGCCCTGGCTGCGGAGGTGCCCCCCGAGCGCCTGGTCATGCACGGCAACAACAAGTCGGAGGCCGAGCTGACCGCCGCCCTCGGGGCGGGGGTCGGCCGGATCGTCGTCGACTCCTTCGACGAGGTCGCCCGGCTGGGCCGATTGACCGACGCCCCGACGTCCGGACCCCGTCCCAAGGTCCTCGTCCGGGTGACCCCGGGGGTGGAGGTCCACACCCACGAGTTCGTGCGCACCGGCCAGGAGGACTCGAAGTTCGGCTTCTCCGTGGCCTCGGGGGCGGCGGCCGAAGCGGTGGCCGCCCTCGAGCTGATGCCCGGCGTCCAGCTCGTGGGGGTGCACGCCCACATCGGGAGCCAGGTGTTCGACCTCGGCCACTTCTTCGAGGCGGCCGAGGTGCTGGCCGCCTTCTTCGCCCCCCTCGCCCTCGACGAGCTTGTGGTGGGCGGCGGCCTCGGGGTGGCCTACATCAACGGCGAGGAGTCCCCGAGCGAGGCGGCCTGGGCCGCCGCCAGCCGGGAGGCGTGCGCCCGGGCCGGGGTGCCCGCCGCGACCCGGGTCACGGCTGAGCCCGGGCGGGCCATCGTGGCCACCGCCGGCATCACCCTCTACACCGTGGGCACCGTCAAGGAGCTCCCGGGCATCCGCACCTACGTGGCCGTCGACGGGGGCATGAGCGACAACCCCCGGCCGGTCCTCTACGGCAGTGGGTATGAGGCTTTCCTGCCCCGTGAGGTGGGTGCGCCCCGCCCCCGGCCGGCCCGGGTGGTGGGCAAGCACTGTGAGTCGGGCGACATCGTGGTGGCGTCGGCCCGGCTCCCCGAGGACCTGGCCGTCGGCGACGTCCTGGCCACCCCGGTCACCGGCGCCTACGGCTACGCGATGGCCTCCAACTACAACAAGGTGCCCCGGCCCCCGGTCCTCTTCGTGGCCGACGGGCGGGCCCGGGTGGTCGTGCGGGGCGAGACGGTCGAGGACCTCCTGCGCCTCGACCGGTGAGCCGCCGGCCGCTCGTCCCCCCCGGGCCCTCCTCGGCCCTGGTCGGGGTGTCCGGCGGCTGGGAGGCCCGGGCCGGGAAAGGTAGCGTGGACCGGTGACCGGCGCCCCCGACCCCAATGCCCCCGTGCGCGTCGCCCTGCTCGGCTGCGGCAACGTCGGCGGGTCGCTGGCCGAGATGCTTATCAACCGGGCCGACGAGATCGCCGGCCGCACCGGGCTGCGACTCGAGCTGGCCGGGGTGGCCGTGGCCGACCTCTCCCGGGCCCGCCCCTTCGCCCCGCCGGCCGGCCTCATGACCGACGACGCAAAGGCGCTGGTCGAGCGGGCCGACGTGGACGTGGTGGTCGAGCTGATCGGCGGTCTGGACCCGGCCCGGCCCCTGGTGGAGGCGGCGCTGCGGGCCGGCCGACCGGTGGTGACCGGGAACAAGGGGCTGATGGCGGACTGCGGGGCCGAGCTGGCCGAGCTGGCCGCGGCCAACGGGGTGGACCTCCTCTACGAGGCCGCGGTGGCCGGGGCGGTGCCGGTCATCCGGCCACTCCGTGAGTCGCTGGCCGGTGAGCGGGTCTGCCGGGTGATGGGCATCGTCAACGGCACCACCAACTTCATCCTGACCCGGATGGCCGACGAGGGGATGGACTACGCCGACGCCCTGGCCGAGGCCCAGCGGCTCGGCCTGGCCGAGCGGGACCCCTCGGCCGACGTCGAGGGCGACGACGCCGCGGCGAAGGCGGCGATCCTGGCCGGCCTGGCCTTCGGGAGCGACGTGGTGGCGGCCGACGTGCAGCGGGAGGGGATCACCGCGGTCCGCGCCGTCGACGTGGCCTTCGCCGAGCGGCTCGGCTATGTGGTCAAGCTGCTGGCCGTGGCCGAGCTGGTCGACGGCGGGCCCGACCTGTCGGTGCGCGTCCATCCGGCGATGGTCCCCCGCGCCCACCCGCTGGCCTCGGTGCGGGGCGCCTTCAACGCCGTGTTCGTCGAGGGCGAGACCTGCGGTGAGCTGATGCTTTACGGCCGCGGGGCGGGCGGCGCCCCGACCGCCAGCGCCGTGCTGGGCGACCTCATCGACGCGTCGCGCAACCTCCTCTCGGGGGCCCCGGCCCCGGCCCCGCGCCGGAGCGCGGTGCGCATCCGCCCGGTGAGCGAGCTGCGCTCCGCCTTCTACCTCAGTCTCGAGGTGTTCGACCGTCCGGGGGTGCTGGCCGCCGTGGCCACCGTCTTCGGCAACCACGGCGTGTCGATCAGGGCGATGGAGCAGGTGGGCCTGGACGACGAGGCCCGGCTGATCTTCCTCACCCACACGGCACGCGAGGGGGATGTGCAGGCCACCCTCGACGACCTGCGCCGGCTCCAGGCGGTGGACCGGATCGGCGGGGTGCTCCGGGTCATCGGGGCCGAGGACGGCGTCGGGCCGTCGGCGGCCGGGGCTTGAGCATGGCGACGGGCTGGCGCGGCGTCGTCGAGGAGTACCGGGACTTCCTCCCGGTCTCGGCGACCACGCCGGTGGTGACCCTGCTCGAGGGCGGGACCCCGTTGGTGCCCGCACCCCGGCTGTCCGAACGGGTCGGGGCGCAGGTCTGGCTCAAGGTGGAGGGGGCCAACCCGACCGGGTCGTTCAAGGACCGCGGGATGACGATGGCCATCTCCAAGGCGGCCGAGGAGGGGGCCAAGGCCGTGGTCTGCGCGTCGACCGGCAACACCTCGGCGTCGGCTGCCGCCTACGCGGCGCGGGCCGGCCTGACCTGCGCCGTGCTGATCCCCGAGGGTCACATCGCGCTGGGCAAGCTGGCCCAGGCCCTGGTCCACGGGGCCCGGGTCCTCCAGGTCCGGGGCAACTTCGACCAGGCGCTGACCATCGTGCGCGACCTGCCGAACCACGCGCCGGTCACCGTGGTGAACTCGGTGAACCCGTACCGGATCGAGGGCCAGAAGACCGGAGCCTTCGAGGTGGTCGATGTGCTCGGTGACGCGCCGGAGCTGCACTGCATCCCGGTCGGCAACGCCGGCAACATCAGCGCCTACTGGCGCGGCTACCTCGAGTACAAGGCGGCCGGGCGCTCGACGCGGCTGCCCCGCATGCTCGGTTTCCAGGCCGCCGGCGCGGCGCCGATCGTCCTCGGCCACCCGGTGGCCGAGCCCCACACCGTGGCCACCGCCATCCGCATCGGCAACCCGGCCGGTTGGTACGCCGCCACGGCGGCGGCGGCCGAGTCGGGGGGGGCCATCGACTCGGTGACCGACGACGAGATCCTGGCCGCCTACCGGTTCCTGGCCGAGGAGGAGTCGGTGTTCTGCGAGGCGGCCTCGGCGGCCTCGGTGGCCGGACTGCTCAAAGCGGGGGCCCCGGCCGGGTCCAAGGTGGTGTGCGTGCTCACCGGGCACGGGCTCAAGGACCCCGACCTGGCCATCAGCCAGATCTCGGTGCCCGAGGTGGTCGACGCCGACCTGGGGGCCATCCTGCGGGAGCTCGGGGCCTGAGACGGCGGGTGGCCGAGGAGCGGCCGGACGTGGAGCGATCCAAGGACAGCGGCGTGCCGCTCCGGAACCTGGTCGGGGCCCTCGTCGTCGTCACGCACCTCCTCGCCCGGTCATGGTCGATTGGTTCCTCGGAAGGTATTTCGGCTGGTCGGCGCGAGCAATCCTCATCCAGCTGGGGGCCCCGACCTCGGGGATTGTTGCCGCGTACGGGTAGACCCGCTAGGATGGGTCCATCCCACGTGCGCTTCGGAGCGTCCGTCGCGGATCGTAAGACGATCCCGCCGGTGCCGAAGCGGTGGCGATGGGGGCGGGACCGCTCAACGCTTTCCTTCTCCCTTACCCCTTGTGTACCCGCACCGCTGCGGCACCCGCCACAACGGTTGCGGTCCCTGACGAGATAGGAGACCGATGACTGCCGGACAGCAGCTCGAACGGTCGGTGCTCGAGAGCAAGGAGCGCGAAGAGCTCCACGCGATCGCCCAGGCGATGTCCCTCAGGACGACGTCACGCACCAAGAAGGCGGACATCATCGACCAGATCCTGGAGGCCACCGGCGTGACCGGTGCCGACGGGAACGGATCGGGCAACGGCGACGGGCCGGGCGGGCCCGGGGGTAACGGGGCCAAACCCGCCATCCGGCGGGCCCGGGTTGCGGCCGACACGCCCGTCGACGACGACCCGGGCGGCGGCGGAGCCGTCACCACGGCGACCTCGGCCGACGACACCGACACCGATACCGACGACGTCAACACCGGGGGTGCGGAGACCTCCAACGGGTCGGGCGGGGGGACCTCCTCGGCCGCCGAGGGCACCGACACCGGGTTCGACCGGGCCCCGGCGGGGGACCGCGGCCAGGGGGCCAACCGGGGCAACGAGCGGGCGGCCCAGGGGAACCAGCAGCGTCAGGGCAGCCAGCAGAACCGCCAGCAGCACAACAGCCAGCCGGGCAACGTCGAGGCGGGCAACCGCCGGGGTCGCCGGCGCCGGGGCCGTGAGCGTGGCGTCGGGGGCGAGCTGCAGGGCGGCTCCAACCAGGAGGCCGCCTACCAGGGCGAGCTGGTGGAGGTCCGGGGCCTGCTCGACCTGCGCGAGGAGGGTTACGGGTTCCTCCGCTGCGACGGTTACCTGCCGTCCAACAAGGACGTGTACGTCTCGATCAGCCAGGCCCGGCGCTTCGCGCTGCGCCGGGGCGACTACATCGAGGGGGCCTGCCGCCCGGCGTCGAACAACGAGAAGTACCCCGCCCTGCTGCGCATCGACACGGTGTCGTCCCTTGACCCCGAGGATGCCCGTAACCGGCCCCGCTTCGAGGACCTCACCCCGCTGTTCCCCGACAGTCGGCTCGTCCTCGAGCGCCCGGGGGACAAGGACAACGTGGCGGTGCGGATCGTCGACCTGCTCTCCCCGATCGGGAAGGGCCAGCGGGGGATGATCGTCTCGCCGCCCAAGGCCGGCAAGACCACCGTGGTCAAGCAGATCGCCCACTCCATCGAGGCGAACAACCCTGAGGTGCACCTGATGGTGCTGCTGGTGGACGAGCGTCCCGAAGAGGTCACCGATATGCGGCGCTCGGTGAAGGGCGAGGTCGTGGCCTCCACCTTCGACCGACCCTCCGAGGAGCACACGGCGGTGGCCGAGCTGGCCATCGAGCGGGCGAAGCGCCTGGTCGAGCGGGGCCAGGACGTGGTGATCATCCTCGACGGCATCACCCGGCTGGCCCGGGCCTACAACCTGGCCGCCCCGGCCACCGGCCGGATCATGTCCGGGGGTGTCGACTCGGGTGCCCTGTACCCGCCCAAGAAGTTCTTCGGCGCCGCCCGGAACATCGAGGAGGGCGGCTCCCTTACCATCCTGGCCACCGCCCTGGTCGAGACCGGCTCGAAGATGGACGAGGTGATCTTCGAGGAGTTCAAGGGCACCGGCAACATGGAGCTCCGGCTCGACCGGCGCCTGGCCGAGCGCCGGCTGTACCCGTCGATCGACGTCAACGCCAGCTCCACCCGGCACGAGGAGCTCCTCTTCGACCGGGGCCAGCTCCAGCAGGTCTGGAAGCTGCGGCGGGTGCTCAACGCCCTGGCCAACGAGGGGAACGCGGCGGCCGGCCTCGAGCTGCTGATGGACAAGATCCGCACCACGGCCAGCAACGACGAGTTCCTGGCCGAGATCGCCAAGGGCCCCACCCCCAACAACTGAGCCGGTGGCCCGGCCCGGCCCGGAATATCCGGGGCCGTCCGGGCCTTACACTGTCGGCCACCAAGCGATTCGGAGCGATGTGATGAAGGCAGACACCCACCCCACCTACGTTGAGGCGACGATCAAGTGCTCGTGCGGCAACACGTTCACGACCCGGTCGACCAAGCCCGACCTCCATGTCGAGCTCTGTAACGAGTGCCACCCGTTCTTCACCGGCAAGCAGAAGCTGGTCGACTCCGGTGGCCGGGTGGAGCGCTTCCAGCGCCGCTACGGGGCCCGGACCAAGAAGTCGGCCAAGACCAGCTGAGCGGGACCGGCCCCGCCCGGGCCGCCGCACCACCGGCCGGTCACCCGGCCCCCCTAACCTGAGCCTGTGCTCGACGAACGGCTGACCGCGCTCGAAGACGAGTTCGCCGCGGTGGAGGCCGAGCTGGCCCAGCCCTCGACCTCGGCCGACCCCGGCCGCCTGCGCGACCTCTCTCGCCGGCACAAGGAGCTGAGCGAGGTGGTCGGTACCTGGCGCGAGCTCGTCCAGGCCCGGGCCGACCTGGAGACGGCACGGGGAATGCTCGCCGACCTGTCGGGCGAGGACCGCGAGGTCGTCCAGGCCGAGGTGGCGTCGGCCGAGGCCTCGATCGCCGGGCTGGGGGACCGCCTCAACACGCTCCTGTTACCCAGGGACCCCAACGACGGCCGCAACGTGATCATCGAGATCCGGGGGGCCGAGGGCGGCGAGGAGGCGAACCTCTTCGCCCGCGACCTGTTCACCATGTACCAGCGGTACGCGGCCGAGCGGGGCTGGCGGACCGAGGTGCTCTCGGAGAGCCCGTCGGAGCGCGACGGGCTGAACGAGGTGGTCTTCGTCGTGAAGGGGCCCGACGCCTGGAGCCGTCTCGAGCAGGAGGGCGGTCCGCACCGGGTCCAGCGGGTGCCGGTGACCGAGTCCAAGGGCCGGGTGCACACGTCGGCGGCGACGGTGACCGTCCTGCCCGAGGCCGACGAGGTCGACGTCCGGATCGACCCGGCCGATCTCAAGATCGACGTCTACCGCTCGACCGGCCCCGGGGGCCAGTCGGTGAACACCACGGACTCGGCCGTCCGCATCACCCACCTGCCGACCGGGATCGTGGTGGCCATGCAGGACGAGAAGAGCCAGATCCAGAACCGGGCCAAGGCCATGACGGTGCTGCGGAGCCGCCTGTTGAAGGCCGAGCAGGACCGTCGGGCCTCCGAGCTGGCCGCCCAGCGCAAGAGCCAGGTCGGGGGCGGGGGACGCTCGGAGAAGATCCGGACCTACAACTACAAGGAGAACCGGGTCACCGACCACCGGGTGAATCTCACCCTCCACAAGCTCGACCAGGTACTGGCCGGCGACCTGGACGACCTGACCGACGCCCTGATGGCCGACAAGCGGGGGCGGCAGTTGGCCGGCGGGGACGGGTCGGGTCCGTGACCGGCCCCCGGGTGGCCCGGCGGTGACCCGGGGTGAGCTGCTGGCCGCGGTGACCCGTCGCCTCGGCTCCTCCCGCGAGGCCGGTTGGCTCCTCGACGAGGTGCTCGGCCCGGCCCCCTCCCGCGGCGCCGCCTCGGCGCCGGTCCCCGAACGGCTGGTGGCCCGGACCGAGGAGCTGGTCGCCCGACGCTCGGCCGGCGAGCCGCTCCAGTACGTGCTCGGGTCGTGGGCCTTCCGGTCGCTCGAGCTGCAGGTCGACCGGCGGGTCCTCATCCCGCGGCCCGAGACCGAGCAGGTGGTGGAGACCGCGCTCGGGGTGCTCGAGGAGGTGGCTGACGGGCGTCCTGACGCCGTGGTGGTCGACCTCGGGACCGGCTCGGGGGCGATCGCCCTGTCCATCGCGGTGGAGGCCGCCGCCCGCCACCGCGAATTGGCCGTGTGGGGGACCGACATCGACCCCGGCGCCCTGGAGGTGGCGGCGGCCAACCGCGAGCACGTCGGTGGCACCCACCCGGGGGCGGCCGAGCGGGTGTCGCTCCGCCGGGGCGACTGGTTCTGCGCCCTCCCCGACCGGCTGCGGGGCCGGGTGGACCTGGTGGTCTCGAACCCGCCGTACGTGGCCGAGGCCGAGTGGGCGTCGCTCGACCCCGGCGTCCGGCTCGAACCCCGCCGGGCCCTGGTGGCCGGCCCGGGCTCGGAGGGCACCCCGGGCCTGGCCGCAGTGGAGGCGGTGCTGGGGGCGGCGCCGCGCTGGCTGGCCCGCCCGGGGGCGGTGGTGGTCGAGCTGGCCCCACACCAGGCCGAGGCCGCCGCCGCGTTGGCCCGCGCGCACGGGCTGCACGAGGTGCGGGTGGCCACCGACCTGGCCGGCCGGGACCGGGCCCTGGTCGGTTGGGCGGGCTGAGGTGGCGACGCCGGTGGTCGACGAGGGGTCGTCCGGCCCTGTGCTCGAGGCGCTGGCCGCCGGCTCGGTGGTGGCCGTCCCGACGGACACCGTCTACGGCCTGGCCGCCCGGATCGACCGCCCCGGGGCCCTGGCCGCGCTCTTCGAGCTCAAGGGCCGTCCGGGCGACCTGGCCCTGCCGGTGCTCATCGGGCGGTGGGGCCAGCTGGACCTGGTGGCCGAGACCTGGCCCCGGGACGCGTCGATGATCGCAGCCCGTTTCTGGCCCGGCCCGCTCACCGTGGTGGTCCCGGCCCGCCCGGCGGTGGGCCCGCTCCTCGGGAGCCCCGGGACCACCGTCGGGATCCGCCGACCCAAGTACCGCTTCATCCGGGCCCTGTGCGCCCGGGCCGGCCCCCTCGCCGTGACCAGCGCCAACCGCCACGGCGAGGCGCCGTGCCGCACCGCCGCCGAGGTCATCGCCGCCTTCGACCGGCCGCCCGGCGCCGGGGTCGCCGGGGCGGCCCCGGGGTCGCCGCTGGCCCTGGTGGTCGACGGCGGGCGCTGCGATGGTGTCCCGTCCACGGTCGTCGACTGCACCGTGTCCCCCCCGGTCTGCCTGCGCCCGGGCGCGGTGCCGTGGGACTGGGTGGAGGCGGCCCTGCGCTGAGGGCGGCCCGGGCGGCCCCTTGATCCCCGCCCGGGAGGATCCTCACAGTCAGGCGAGGGCGAGCCGCCCGTCGGGCCCCAGGGTGCCGGTGCGCCCGATCCCCTCGGCGTCCACCAGGGCGGTCAGCTCGCCCGGGTCCTCCACCCGCCCCCAGGTCCGCCCGCCCGAGGGCGTCCGGCAGGCCACGATCCCCCGCTCGGGGGCGCCGTCCCGGCCGTAGCCGACGGTGTAGGTCTCCACGGTGACCGGCCCGGTCGCCCCCTCGGCCACCGCGACCCGGGGCCCGGCGTCCACCTCGGCTTGCACGTCGCGCCAGGCGAAGCCGGCCCGTCCCCCGTCGGCCGGCGGGCGCGACCCGTAGACGCCGACGGCGTGCTTGGTGGCGTACCACCCGAGCCCGGTGACCAGGCCGACCGACCCGGGCGCGTCCCTCAGTTGCCGGGCCACCGTGGCGATGGCGTGGGTGGCGTAGTTGTTCCCGGGCCCGCCGGCGAAGGTCAGCCCGCCGGTCACGGTGAGGGGGCGGCTGGGGTCGTCGACCGGCAGGCCGAGGGCGGCCGCCGCCATCTGCACAGCGCAGGGGAAGCACGAGTAGAGGTCGACCGGGCCCAGGTCGTCGACCCCGACCCCGGCCAGGGCCAGTGCCGCCCGCCCGGCCGCGGCGATGGCCGGCGAGGAGTGCAGGTCGGCCCGCTCGGAGACGAACCAGTGGTCGTGGGCGTCGGCGCCGGCCAGGGGGAACACCCAACGCTCCTCGGGCACCCCCGCCGCCCGGGCCGCCGCCACCGAGCTCAGGATGTAGGCCGCCCCCTGGTCGACCTGGATGTTGGCGGTGCAGAGCTTGGTGTAGGGGAAGCTGACCATCCGGTTGCCGGCCGAGGGCACGGTGATCTGGTCCGGGGTCCGGACCTCAGGCAGCCACGCGTAGGGGTTGGCGGCGGCCACCGCCGAGAAGGAGGACCACAGCGCCCCGATCCGGGCCCGGTGCCCGTCGAGGTCCCAGCCGTAGGCCGCCCGCAGGGCGTTCTCGAAGAGCGGGTACACGGTGACCGGAAGGGCGACGCCCCGGGCCGCCTCGAAGGCGCTGACCCCATCGCGGCCGTCGCCGAAGGGGACCGGGTCGTCGGTGGCCGCGGGGTCCTGCTCGAGCCACCCGAGGGCGGTGGTACCGCCGGGGGACCGGCGGGCCAGGCCCCGGGTGTACACGGCCTCGGCCCCGCAGACGAGCACCGTGTCGATCTGGCCCCGGGCGATGGCCGACGCGCTGTGGTGGAGGAGGGTCTGGGGCATGTTGCCCCCGATGGAGGTCAGCCCGATCTCGGCCGGCCCGATGCCCAGGCGCCCGGCCACGGCCAGTCCCGGGTTGGGGAGCCGGGTCCCGAGCATGGCCACCACCCGCAGGCTGGCCGCCCGCTCGAGCAGGGCCCGGCCGGCCGGCGCGGCGGCCCCCGGTGCCACCCCCGAGGCGTCCTCGGCCGCGGCGAGCAGGGCCCGGGCCATCAGCTCGACCGGCTCGGGCCGCCCGGCCAGCGGGCGGGCCGGGTCCGGGCGGCTCGTGACCTGGCCGGAGCCGACGAGGACCGGGGTCCGGGGGTCGAGAGCCATGCGGGCGGCGAGCGTACCGGTCCAAGGGAGGCGACGCCGGCTCGGTACCATGGCCGGATGCGGGTGGCCATCGGCTCGGACCACGGGGGGTACGACCTCAAGACGGTGCTGGGTGCCGCCCTGGTGGCGGCCGGCCACCAGGTCGAGGACCTGGGGACCGACAACGCCGAGGTCCCGGTGGACTACCCCGACTACGGGGCGGCGGTCGGCCGGGCGGTGGCCGGGGGCGAGTTCGCCCTCGGAGTGTGCGCCTGCGGCACGGGGATCGGCATCTCGATCGCCGCCAACAAGGTGGCCGGCGTCCGGGCGGCGGTGGTCCACGACGTGACCACGGCCCGGCTGGCCCGGGAGCACAACCACGCCAACGTCATCTGCTTCGGTGGCCGCACGGTGGGCCCGGCGACCGCCCTCGACGCCCTCGACGCCTTCCTGGCCGCCACCCCCCAGCCCGGACGCCACGACCGGCGGGTGGCCGAGATCGCCGCCCTCGAGCGGGCCGACGACGGACGGACCGCAGCCCAGCCCGCCCACAGCGGAGGGAACCCGTGACCGGTTACGACCAGCCCACCCCCTTCGACGGCTGGTTGGCCGGCGACCCCGAGGTGGCGGCGCTGATCGGGGCCGAGACGGCCCGCCAGTCCCGCACCCTGCAGCTGATCGCCTCGGAGAACTTCACGTCGCCGGCCGTGCTCGCCGCCTCGGGCTCGGTGCTGACCAACAAGTACGCCGAGGGCTACCCGGGGCGCCGGTACTACGGGGGGAACCGGATCATCGACCAGATCGAGGACCTGGCCCGCTCCCGGGCCACGGCCCTGTTCGGGGCCCAGCACGCCAACGTCCAGCCCCACGCCGGGGCCAACGCCAACCTGGCGGCCTACATGGCCCTGCTCGACCCGGGCGACACGGTGCTGGCCATGCGCCTGGACCACGGCGGTCACCTCACCCACGGCTCGCCGGCCTCGCTGACCTCCAAGATCTGGCGCTTCGTGGCCTACGGGGTGACCCCGGCCACCACCGACCCCGACCACCCGGGCGAGGTGATCGACTTCGACCAGGTGGCCGACCTGGCCAAGGCCGAACGGCCCCAGCTGATCGTGGCCGGCTCGACCGCCTACGCCCGGGTGATCGACCCGGAACCCTTCCGGGAGATCGCCGACGCGGTGGGGGCGCGGTTCATGTTCGACGCCGCCCACCCGGCCGGCCTCATCGCCGGCGGGGCCCACCCGAACCCGGTGGGGATCGCCGACGTCGTCACCCTCACCACCCACAAGACCCTGCGGGGCCCGCGCGGCGGGGCCATCCTGTGCGGGACGGGGTTGGCCAAGAAGGTCGACAGCGCCGTGTTCCCCGGGCTCCAGGGCGGCCCGCTCGAGCACGTGGTGGCGGCCAAGGCGGTGGCCTTCGCCGAGGCCGGGCGCCCCGGTTTCTCGACCTACGCCCACCAGGTGGTGGCCAACGCCCGGGCCCTGGCCCAGGGGCTGGCGGCCGAGGGGTTCCGGCTGGTCTCGGGGGGCACCGACAACCATCTCGTGCTGGTCGACCTGCGCCCCTTCGACCCCGAGCTCACCGGCAAGGAGGCCCAGGAGGTGCTCGACCGTTCCGGTATCACCTGCAACCGCAACACCATCCCCGACGACCCCCGCACGCCGTTCGTGACCTCGGGCCTGCGCCTCGGGACGGCGGCGGAGACCACGGCCGGGATGGGCAGGGCCGAGATGGGCCGGGTGGCCGAGCTGATCGGGCGGACCCTCCGCCACCGGGCCGACGAGGCGCTGGCCGACGGCGTGCGGGCCGAGGTGGCCGAGCTGTGCGGCGCCTTCCCGCCCTACCCGTCGCTGACCGGGGCCGCCGGACCGCTCCCGGCGGCCGCCGGGACCTGAGCGCGCGGCGGACGGGGACCGGGCTCCACCATGCCCCCGGTGGGGTGGTACGCAGCGGTGCTGGTGGTGGCGGCCGCCGCCACCGCCGCCCTGACGCCGGTGGCCCGGTGGTTCTCGAAGAAGGTGGGCTACGTCGCCCTGCCCGACCACCGCATGGTCCACAAACAGGCGACGCCCTCGGGGGGAGGGGCGGCCATGTTCGTGGGCTTCCTGGTGGCCATGATGGTCGCCGCCGCGGTGCCCGCCCTGCGCCCGGTGTTCGCCGGGTCCTCCGAGCCGCTCGGGGTGGTGCTGGCGGCGGCGGCCATCTTCGCCGTCGGGCTGATCGACGACGTCCGGGACATGTCGGCCCCGGCCAAGATGGCCGGCGAGGTGCTGGCGGCGAGCATCCTCTATTTCCTCGGGGTCACGATGTACCAGTTCAAGATCCCCCTGGCCGGGTTCATCGTGCTCGGCCCGAGCGTGGTCCCGCTGATCACCGCGTTGTGGGTCATCGCGCTCACCAACGCCGTGAACATCATCGACGGGCTCGACGGCCTGGCGGCGGGCATCGTGGCCATCGGCTCGGGGGCGCTCGCCGTTTACGGCCTGCGCCTCATGGACCTCAACATCCTCCCGGCCAACAACATCGGTCCCCTGGTGGCGGTGATCGCCTGCGGGGTCTGCCTGGGCTTCCTCCCCTTCAACTTCCATCCGGCCAAGATCTTCATGGGTGACGCCGGCGCCCTGTTCCTGGGCCTCTTGATGTCGGCCTCGACCATGGTCATCGGCGGCCGGCTGCCCCCCCGCACCAGCGGCACCACCTACTTCTTCTACGCCCCCCTGCTGATCCCCATCTTCATCCTGGGGGTGCCGCTGATCGACATGGCCTTCGCCTTCATCCGCCGGACCGCCCGGGGGACGACCTTCCACACCCCTGACCGCAACCACATCCACCACCGGCTGCTGCGGCTGGGCCACGGCCACCGCCGCAGCGTGGTGATCCTGTGGGCCTGGACGGCACTGCTGTCGGGCTTCATCCTCTTCCCCCTCTTCGTGCACCAGGTCAACGCCATCATCCCCTTCGGGGTGGCCGCCCTGGCCATCGGGCTCTACACCTTCTTCCACCCCGGGCTGAGGGGCCGCGGCGACGAGGATCTCGCCGAGTTCGAGGAGGCCGACGAGCCGGCCCCGGCGCTGGCCACCTCGCCCGGCCCGCCCGCCCCCCACGGGAACGGGGCGGGCCCCCCCGGGTCGCCCCCCCGGCCCGGCGAGGCCCTGTCGGGGACCGGCCCAGGCACGCCGAGCCCCTGATCACCGGCCCCCCTCACCCCCGGCGCCGGGGGCCGGGGGCGGTTTTGCCGTGCGTGAGGGCCAGATGCGATGATGAACGACGTGTTAACTCCTCTCCTCGCCTCGCGTCGGGTCCCTGTGTCCGGTGCCACCGGCGTTGGCACGACCTTCACCGCGTGATCCTGGGGACCTGGGTTGAAGCAGCTCCTTCCCTCATCGACTGACGCGGCACGGGCCCGGTATGGCGGACGATCCGAGGACGCCCACGGGTCCCCCCGGACCGGCCAAGCGACCCCCCTCGCTGGGCGACTTCTTCTGGCTGGGCACGGCGTGTGCCATCAGCGTGGTCGGGGCCGGGGCCATCGGGTACGGACTGGACTCCTGGCTGGGCCTGACGCCCTGGCTGAGCTTCGCCGGGCTGGCCTTCGGGGTGCTCTGCGCCGTGCTGATGACGGTGGTCCAGGTCCGCAAGTTCCTCTAGCGGCCGGCCGGCCCGGGCCCTGACGACCGCCGTGTTCGACAAGTTCTCCCTCCCCGACGTGGCCAAGGTCTCGCGCCGCACGGTCGTCGCCGCCCTGATCGTGGGGGTCGGCGGCCTGATCGCCTGCCTGCTCCTCGGCGCTGCCCTGGTCGGCCTGGGCCTGTGCCTCGGCCTGGCCCTGGGGATCGTCAACTTCAGGATGATCCAGCGGTCGGTGGTCAAGGTCGGTGAGCGCCAGGACGAGCACACCCGCCGGCCCCTGGCCCTCAACACCGTGGGTCGCCTGGCCGTCATCACCGTGGTCGCCCTGGGCCTGCTCTTCGTGAGCTTCGACCTCGGGCTGGGCCTCATGGCCGGCCTGGCCATCTTCCAGGCCCTCCTGCTCCTCAACGTGGCCCGGTCGATGCTCTCGATGGGACCGCTCGAGGCCACCGGCGCCGGCGGCCTCGCCGCCGTCGACCCCCTCGACGACGCCGGCGGCCCCGGCGACCCGGCCCCGGGGGCCGGCCGCCGGCCGGTCGAGGTGCCCGAGGACCGGGAAGGGGCCTAGGCGGTGGCCCTGTCCCTCCCCTTCCTCCCGCTGCTCGGGGACATCTCGGTCGGCGACCACGTCGAGAAGACGGTGGGCGGCCTGACCTTCAACATCGACGTGATCTGGTCGACCGTGGTGGCGGTCCTGCTGACCTGCCTGCTCGGGATGATGCTGCGCCGGCAGATGACCAGCGGCGTGCCCGGCCGACTGCAGGCGGCCTGGGAGATGGGGCTCGAGGCGGTCCAGAAGCAGGTCGACGGCTCCATCGGTCCGGCCGGGGCCAAGGTCATCCCCCTGGCCGTGAGCCTCTTCGTCTTCATCTTCATCTGCAACCTCTTCGAGGTGCTGGGCATCGGGGCCAAGTACGAGTGGCTGATCGCCCCCACCGGTGACATCAACCTGCCCCTGGCCATGGCCCTCTACGTCATCGTCCGGGTGCACACCGCCTCGGTCCGGGCCCGCGGGGTCGGCGGCTACTTCCGCCACTACCTCATGCAGCCCTTCCCGGTGTTCCTGTTCCCCATCAACCTGTTCATCAACATGGTGGAGGAGATCGCCAAGCCGATCACCCTGGCCCTCCGGCTCTTCGGCAACCTGTTGTCGGGGGCCCTGATGCTCTCGCTGATCGCCGCCCTCGGGGCGTGGAAGATCAGCGCCATCCCCCTGGGCAACGTCCTGGTCATCGCCCTCGAGACCGTCTGGAAGCTGTTCAGCCTGGCCATCGGGGGCATCCAGGCCTTCATCTTCGCCCTGCTCACGATCCTGTACTTCGACGTCGCCATGAGCAGCGACCACGGGGACGACGTCGACCAGCTCGTCCGGGTCGAGCCGGCTGAGCAGGCGGCGCCGGCACCCGACCTGGCCGGCGCCCAGGCGGCCTGAGCACGACCGGGCCCCGCGACCCACCCGACAGACCTTCAGCGAAACCGACACAAAAAGGAGAATCACCACAATGGCAGACACGACGGCACAAGCGATTCAGCTGGCCGGCGCGATGGTCGGCGGTGGCTTGGCGCTCGGCGGCGGCGCCGTGGGTGCGGCCATCGGCGACGGCCTGGCCGGCAGCCAGACGATCGCCGGCGTGGCCCGGCAGCCTGAGGCCCAGGGTCGCCTCTTCACGATCATGTTCCTCACGGTGGGCCTGGTGGAGGCCATGTACTTCATCAACCTGGCCTTCACCGCGCTCTTCGTCTTCTCGCTCTACAAGAAGTAGGCCGCCAGTGGCCGGACGCCGACCCCGCCCGCGTGAGCGGCCCGCGGCGGTGGGAGCCGGCCGAACGATCGAACGAGGCTGACCGGACATGCCTGTAGCTACCAGCAACTTCCTCATCCCGAACGCGACGTTCTTCGTCGAGCTCGTGTCCTTCATCATCGTCCTCGGCGTGGTGGGCCGCTACGTGCTGCCCTTCCTCAACGCCGCCCTCAAGGACCGGGCCGAGAAGATCCGGGCTGAGCTGGAGGCGGCCGACGCGGCCAAGACCGACGCCGCCGCCGCCGATGAGGACCGCCGCCAGGCCCTCGAGCACGCCCGCCAGCAGGCCCGAGAGATCGTGGCCACGGCCAACCGCACGGCCGAGCAGGTGGTGGCCGAGGCCCAGGGCCGGGGCCAGTCCGAGTACGAGCGCCTGCTGTCGAACGCCGAGTCCGAGGTGAACCTGGCCCGCCAGCGGGCCCTCGAGGAGGCCTCGGCCCAGCTGGGCGAGCTGGTGGTGGACGTGGTCGAGCGGATCATCGGGCGCGAGGTCGACGCCGAGGCCCACCGGGACCTCATCGACGAGGCGGTGAACGCCCTGGCCAGTTCGACCGACTCGGCCGGCGCCGCCGCGGTGCGGGCCGGCGAGGCCGGGCCCCGCTGATGAACCCGTCGCTCCAGGGCTACGCGGCGGCGGTGCTCGAGGAGGCCGCCGGTCGGGGCGAGCTCCCCCAGCTGGCCTCCGAGCTGGCCGCGGTCGACCACCTGATCGGGACGAACGCCGTGCTGCGCTCGGCCCTGACCGACACCGCGGTCGACGCGGCGGCCCGACGGGCCGTCGTGCTCGACCTGCTGGCGTCCAAGGTCTCGGCCGGGACCCGGCGGGCGGTGGGCTTCGCCGCCGCCTGCGTCATCGCCCCCGAGGTGCCCGGCGCCGTCACCTGGCTGGCCCACCGGGCCCACCAGGCGGCCGAGGGTATCGAGATCGACGAACCGCTGCTCGGCCACCTCGACTCGCGCAACCGGGTCGGCGGCTACGCCTCGGCCCTCTTCGAGGACCTGCCGACCTCCGGGCTGGAGGAGATCGAGGACGAGCTGTTCCGCTTCGGGCGCATCGTCGAGACCACGCCCAGCCTGCGCACGGTCCTGGCCGACCGCGACCAGCCGCTCCCGGTGCGCCAGGGCATCGTCGACGAGCTGGTCGGGACCAAGGTGAGCGCAGCGACGCTGCGGCTGCTCCACGCCGTGCTGCGGGCCGGGCGCACCCGCGACGTGGTGGGCACCGTCTTCTGGCTGGTCGACCGCACGGCCGAGGCGCGGGGCTGGCGGGTGGCCCGGGTGCGGGCCGCCCGCGAGGTCGACCAGGACGGTCGCCAGCGGCTGGCCGACTCGCTTTCACGCCTGGCCGGCACCCCGGTCGAGCTCCAGGTCACCCTCGAGCCGGCGCTCCTGGCCGGCGTGGTGGTGCGGGTCGGCGACCTGCAGGTCGACGCCAGCGCCCGGGGCCGGCTCGAGGGGCTGCGCGAGCACATGGCCCCGGGGATGTGGCACGAGTCCGGTTACACCCACCCAGAACGCGGAACGACCCCAGAGGGAGCACAGTGATGGCAGAGCTGACAATCGACGCCGGCGAGATCACCGAGGCGCTGCGGCGCCACGTGGCCGAGTACACCCCCGATGTCGGGGCGGAGCAGATCGGCCGCATCGTGGAGGTCGGCGACGGGATCGCCCGGGTGTCGGGGCTCCCGGGTGCCGCAGTGAACGAACTGCTGGAGTTCGAGGACGGGACGCTCGGGCTCGCCCTCAACCTGGACGAGGACACTATCGGCGCCGTCGTCCTGGGTGAGGTGGACGCCCTGGAGGAGGAGCAGGTGGTGAAGGCCACCGGCCGGATCCTCTCGGTGCCGGTCGGTGACGCCCTGCTGGGCCGGGTGGTCAACGCCCTGGGCGAGCCGATCGACGGCAAGGGCCCCGTCTCGACCGACGAGACCCGCCGGATGGAGGTCCAGGCCCCCGGCATCATCGGTCGCCAGCCGGTGGAGGAGCCCCTGCAGACCGGGATCAAGGCCATCGACGCCATGACCCCGATCGGGCGGGGCCAGCGCGAGCTGATCATCGGCGACCGCAAGACCGGCAAGACCACGGTGGCCATCGACACGATCCTGAACCAGCGGGGGCAGGGCGTGAAGTGCATCTATGTGGCCATCGGGCAGAAGAATTCGTCGGTCGCCCAGACCGTGAGCACCCTGGCCGCCCACAGCGCGCTGGAGTACACGGTGGTCGTGGTGGCCTCGGCCGGCGACCCGGCCCCCTACAAGTACCTCGCCCCCTACTCGGGCTGCGCCATGGGCCAGCACTGGATGGACAACGGCGAGCACGCCCTCATCGTCTACGACGACCTGTCCAAGCAGGCCGAGGCCTACCGCCAGATCTCGCTCCTGCTCCGGCGCCCACCGGGCCGGGAGGCCTACCCCGGCGACGTCTTCTATCTGCACAGCCGATTGCTCGAGCGCGCCGCCAAGCTCTCCGACGAGCTGGGTGGGGGGTCGCTGACCGCCCTCCCCATCATCGAGACCAAGGCCGGCGACATCTCGGCCTACATCCCGACCAACGTGATCTCGATCACCGACGGCCAGGTCTTCTTGGAGGCCGACCTCTTCTATTCGGGGGTCCGGCCGGCCATCAACGTCGGCAACTCGGTGAGCCGGGTCGGCGGCGCCGCCCAGATCAAGGCGATGAAGTCGGTCGCCGGGACCCTCAAGCTCGACCTGGCCCAGTTCCGCGAGCTCGAGGCCTTCGCCACCTTCGGCTCCGAGCTCGACAAGGTCTCCCAGGCCCAGCTGGACCGCGGTTACCGGTTGACCGAGCTGCTCAAGCAGCCCCAGAACGCCCCGGTCCCGGTGGACGAGCAGGTCCTCGTGGTCTACGCCGGCACCAAGGGCTGGGCCGACTCGGTCCCGGTCCCAGAGGTCCGGCGCTTCGAGACCGAGCTGCGCGAGTACTTCCGGGGCAACCAGGCCGAGCTGCTGGCCGAGATCCGCGACACCAAGAAGCTCCCGGACACCGCCGCCCTCGACAAGGCGATCCAGACCTTTCTGGAGGGCTTCGACACCGGGAAGGTCGACTGACCGGTGGCTGGTGGCCAGGAGCGCGTGCTGCGGCGACGGATCCGCAGTGTGCAGTCGACGAAGAAGATCACCAAGGCGATGGAGCTCATCGCCGCGTCGCAGATCCTGCGGGCCCAGAACCGGATGACGGCCAACCGGCCCTACCGGGCCGGCGTGGCCCGTATCGTGGTGGAGGCGGCCAAGGGTGACCCGAGGGCGGCCGAAAAGCTGCTGGGCACGCCCGAGGAGCGGACCAGGGTCGCCGTGCTGGCCGTCGTGGCCGACCGGGGCCTGGCGGGCCCCTACAACTCCTCGGCCCTCCGGGCGACCGAGCGCCTGGTGGCCGAGCTCCAGGGTGCCGGCACCGAGGTCCGCCTCTACAGCGTGGGCAAGAAGGCCCAGTCCTACTTCCGCTTCCGGGGCCAGGAGGTGACCCGGGCGTTCACCGGGGTGAGCGAGCGGCCCTCCTTCGCCGACGCCCGGGACATCGCCGCCGCCGTCGCCGCCCCGTTCGTGGCCGGCGAGGTGGACCAGGTCCTGCTGGTCTCCACCCGCTACCGCTCGTCGGGGAGTCAGACCGTCGAGACCGGCCAGCTCCTGCCGCTGCCCGATCCATCGGCCGGCGGCGACGGCGACGGGGCCGAGACGCCGACCGGGGGCACCGGCTATACCGAGTTCGAGCCGGACGTCGAGTCGCTGCTGGCCGAGCTGGCCCCCAAGGCGGTGGAGTCCGAGATCTTCACCGCCCTGCTCGAGGGGGCGGCCTCCTTCTTCACCGCCCAGCAGCGGGCCATGGCGGCGGCGAGCGAGAACGCCGACGACCTCATCACCACGCTCAGTCGCGTCATGAACCGCGCCCGACAGGACGCCATCACCACCGAGATCATGGAGATCGTCGGCGGGGCCGAAGCGCTCCGCCAATCGAAGGGAGCCTGAAGTGACCACCACCGCACCCGACACCGCACCGGCGGCCAGTCAACCGCTGGAGGACGGTCGCGTCGTGGCCATCGCCGGGCCGGTCATCGACGTGGAGTTCCCGCCCCACGCCCTGCCCGAGATCAACTTCGCCGTCGAGGTCGACCTCGAGCTCGAGGGCAAGAAGGTCACCGTGTCGGCTGAGGTGGCCCAGCAGATCGGCGAGGGCCGGGTGCGCTGCATCTGCATGCAGCCCACCGACGGCCTGGTGCGGGGCGCGCCGGTCCGCAACACCGGCAAGGGGATCTCGGTGCCGGTCGGCAACGTGGTGCTCGGCCACGTCTTCAACGTGCTGGGCCAGCCACTCGACACCGACGACATCGGCAAGGTCGACGACCGCTGGGAGATCCACCGACCCGCCCCGGACTTCGACCAGCTCGAGCCCCGGGCCCAGATGTTCGAGACCGGCATAAAGGTGATCGACCTGCTCGAGCCCTACGTGCAGGGCGGCAAGATCGGCCTCTTCGGCGGGGCCGGGGTGGGCAAGACCGTGCTCATCCTCGAGATGATCAACCGGGTGGCCACCAATCACGGTGGCGTCTCGGTGTTCGCCGGGGTGGGCGAGCGCACCCGTGAGGGTACCGACCTGTGGCTCGAGATGCGCGAGTCGGGGGTCATGGAGAAGGCGGCGCTGGTCTACGGCCAGATGGACGAGCCCCCCGGGGTCCGCCTGCGGGTGGCCCTGGCCGCCCTGACCATGGCCGAGTACTTCCGGGACGTCCAGAACCAGGACGTGCTCCTCTTCGTCGACAACATCTTCCGGTTCGTCCAGGCCGGCTCGGAGGTCTCGACCCTGCTCGGCCGCATGCCCTCGGCCGTGGGCTACCAACCCACCCTGGCCGACGAGATGGGCGAGCTCCAGGAGCGGATCACCTCCACCCGGGGCCGGTCGATCACCTCGGTGCAGGCGGTCTACGTCCCGGCCGACGACTACACCGACCCGGCCCCCTTCACCACCTTCACCCACCTCGACGCCACCACCGAGCTCAGCCGCCAGATCGCCGCCCTGGGCATCTACCCGGCGGTCGACCCCCTGGCCTCCACGTCCAACATCCTGGCCCCCGAGGTGGTCGGCGAGCGCCACTACGCGGTGGCCCGCCAGGTCCAGGGCGTGTTGCAGCGCTACCGGGAGCTGCAGGACATCATCGCCATCCTCGGCCTGGACGAGCTGTCCGAGGAGGACCGGGTCATCGTGACCAGGGCCCGCAAGATCCAGCGGTTCCTGTCCCAGCCCTTCAACGTCGGTGAGGCCTTCACCGGGCTGAAGGGGGTCACCGTCCCGATCGACGAGACGGTCGAGTCCTTCGAGGCCATCATCAAGGGTGACCTGGACGACGTGCCCGAGCAGGCCTTCTTCAACGTCGGCGGGGCGGAGTCGGTGTTGGAGAAGGCCAAGACGCTCGAGGGCGACGACGCCTGATGGCCGCCGGCGAATTCCAGCTGCAGGTGGTCTCACCCGAGGAGAAGCTGCTCGAGACCCCCGCCACCGCAGTAGTGCTGCGCAGCTCCGACGGCGAGCTCACCATCCTCGACGGCCACACCGATCTGATCACCGACGTGGTCCCGACCCAGGTGCGGGTCGACCAGCAAGAGGGCGAGGCGATCCGCCTCGCCGTCCACGGCGGCTTCCTCCAGGTGGAGACCGGGGAGCTCGACGGCGGGGGGGAGGTCGGCGAGGCCAAGGGGTCCGACCGGTCCACCCGGGTGACCCTCCTGGCCGGCATCGCCGAGCGGGCCGAGGACATCGACGTGGCCAGGGCCGAGCAGGCCAAGTCGGCGGCCGAGTCCCGGATCGAGGAGCTGCGGGCCTCGGGCACGGCGAGGGCCGAAGGGGGCGACGACACTCCCCTCACCCCCGAGGACGTCGAGCTGGCCTCGGCCGAGTCGGCCCTGGCCCGGGCCGAGCTCCGGATCAGCGTCGGCTCGGGCGCCGCCACCGCCTGAGCCCCGGCCGGGCGCATGGCCGGGGTCACCGTCCGTCCGGCGGCGGCGGCCGACGCCGCAGCGGTGCTCGCCCTGGCCCGGCAGCTGGCCACGACCTTCGACCTCGGCGACCGGGCCTTCGCCTCGGCGTTCGCCGTGCTCACCGCCGGTGGCGATGCGACGGTGCTGGTCGCCGAGCGGGCCGGGGGGTGATCGGTTACCTCCTCGGGTCCTGCCGGCCCACCTTCTACGCCGACGGGCCGGTGGCCCTGGTCGACGAGGTGGCGGTGGTCCAGGGCGAGCGCGGCCGGGGGACCGGCCGCTCGCTGATGACCGCCTTCGAGCGGTGGGCCGTCGGGAAGGGCGCCGTGCTGGTCGACGTGCCGACCCGGAGGGCCGCCGCCTTCTACCGGTCCCTCGGTTACGACGAGACGGCGACGGTCTTCCGCCGCCGTCTCTGACCCGACCGGGGCCGCGGCCCCGGGCCCGTCGCCCGCCCGGTCAGTCGTGCGCGGTGAGCGGGTGAGCGGTGAAGAACCGCCACATCACGGCATCGGCCGAGATGGAGAAGGTCGTCCGACCCACCACCGCGGCGATGGCCCGGGAGCCCTCGCTGCCCGGCCAGGCGTGGCCGCCCCCCTTGACCACGTAGAGCTCGACGTCGGCGTGGCCCGGGCACGAGAAGCGCTCGACGGTGACGTCGCCGGCCACGGCGTGACGGCTCGGCGCGGTCCCGCAGCCGTTGCGCCGGGCCCAGCGGGCCGCCTGCTCGGGGATGGTCGGGCCGGCCTTGCGGACGCCCGACCCGGCCGACTGGGCGAGGGTCCGTTTCGAGCCGTCGGGCGCCGGGAGGTTGGCGGCGGCCTGGCTGGGGGTGCCGTTGAAGTGCACGAAGGGGTCGGCCGTCCCGTGGAAGGCGACCACCGGGACCGGGCGGGCCGGGTGGCAGTCAGCTAGGGCCTGGATCCCGGCCACCGGGGCGACGGCGGCCACCCGGCCGGCGTACTGGCAGGCGATGGCCGAGGACATGAAGGCGCCGTTGGAGTAGCCGGTGACGAAGATCCGGTGCTGGTCGACGCACAGGGTCTGCTCGACGGTGTCCAGCAGGCCGCCGAAGAAGGCCAGGTCCGGGCTGCCCACCGTCGACTCCCACAGCGGCACCGGCTCGGTCACCGCCGGGGTGATGGTGATGAAGCCGTGGCTCTGGCCGTAGTCACCGAGGCCGGAGAGGGTCACCTGCAGGGACGCCGGCTCGGCGTAGCCGTGGAAGTCGAAGACCACCGGCATCGGGGTGGGCGGGCGGTAGGAGGTGGGGACCTGCTGAACGTAGGTCCCGGTGCGGCCCCCGGCGGTGATCGGCAGCGTCACTTGGCCGGCGGCCACCAGCGACGGGGCGCGGCAGCCGGCCGACGGCGACACCGGGGAGCTGACCCCCCCGCCGGCGTTGGCGGCCCCCGCCCCGACGGCCGGCGCCAGCGCCAGGGCCGAGGTGGCCACGAGCGCGGTGACCAGGACCACGAGCCCCGCCCCGCCACGCCCTCGCCTCCTTCCGATCCCCCTCAGGTCCCCGAGCACGGCGGGAACACTACCGGTTGCCGGCCCAGCTCCCGGGTCGACCGGGCCGGGTCCGAGGTGGTTCGGTGCCGTCCCGGTTGCCTGTCCCGGTTGCCGGACCGGCTCGGTCGGCCGACCGGGGCCCGACGGCATCGGGACCGTCCGCCCGACGGCCGGGGACCGATGGGCAGACTCCCGCCGCCTTGGACCCCGGTTCGCCCGCCCGACGGGGCGGAGGCCTAGGTGAAGGGGATGGCGCTGTACTCGGCCAGCTTCTGGAGGGGGTGGCTGGCGTCGATCTTGCGCAATGTGCCCGACTTGGAGCGCATCACCAGGGACTGGGTGGTGGCCCCGAAGTCGTGGTAGCGCACGCCCTGGAGGAGCTCGCCGTCGGTGATGCCGGTGGCGGCGAAGAAGCAGTTGTCGCCCCGCACCAGGTCATTGGTGGTCAGCACCGCGTCGAGGTCGTAACCGGCGTCGAGCGCCGCCTGTCGCTCCTCCTCGTTGCGGGGCCACAGGCGACCCTGGATCTCGCCGCCCATCGATTTCAGGGCCGCCGCCGCCAGCACCCCCTCGGGGGTGCCGCCGATGCCGAAGAGGATGTCGACCCCGGTGCCGGGCCACCCCGTGGCGATGGCGCCGGCGACGTCCCCGTCGGTGATGAGCCGGATCCGGGCCCCCGAGGCGCGCACCTCGGCGATCAGGTCGACGTGGCGTTCGCGGTCGAGGATCACGGCGGTGAGGTCGCGCACCGGTAGCCCGACCGCCTTGGCCAGGGCCTGCAGGTTCTCGGTGGGCGACTGGTTGATGTCGACCGCGCCCTGGCCCCGCGGCCCGACGGCGATCTTCTCCATGTAGACGCACGGCCCGGGGTCGAACATGGTCCCCTGCTCGGAGACGGCGATCACCGCCAGGGCCCCCCCCCGCCCGAGGGCGGTCGGGGTGGTCCCGTCGATCGGATCGACCGCGATGTCGACCTGGGGCGGCGACCCGTCGCCGATCCGCTCCCCGTTGAAGAGCATGGGGGCGTGGTCCTTCTCGCCCTCGCCGATGACCACCGTGCCGTCCATGGCCACGGTCTGGAGCACCACCCGCATGGCGTTCACGGCGGCGCCGTCGGCGCCCTCCTTGTCCCCCCGACCCATCCAGCGGCTGGCCGCCATGGCGGCCGCCTCGGTCACCCGGACCAGCTCCAAGGCCAGGTTCCGGTCCGGGGCCTGCTCGTGGCGCTCCACGGGCCCAGACCCTACTTCTCCCGCCGCCGGACCAGGCCGCCCGCGGGACCCACCCCGGTTGTCGGCGAACGGCCCGGCGGGCTCCGGCGGGGGGTCCGGCCGCCCGTCCCCCGGGACCACCGCCCCGGGCCGCGATACTTGGGCGGTGGACCGGTTCGTCATCCAGCCCAACGGCCCCCTCTCGGGGACCGTCCGAGCCGGGGGGGCCAAGAACTCCGTCCTGAAGCTGATGGCCGCCTGCCTGCTGGCCGAGGGCCGCCACGAGCTGTCCAACGTCCCGAGGATCATCGACGTGGAGATGATGGCCGAGGTCCTCGAGGCGGTCGGGGCCGAGGTCGAGCGGCGAGACGACGGCGACCTCGTGATCGACGTCCCGGCGACCGGAGCGATCAGCCCCGAGGTCCCCTACGAGCTGATGGAGCGCATGCGGGCGTCCATCGTGGTCCTGGGGCCGCTGCTGGCCCGCTGCGGCCACGCCCGGGTGTCCATGCCCGGCGGCGACGACTTCGGCAACCGCCCGATCGACATCCACCTGAACGGCCTCGGGGCCATGGGGGTCCACTTCGGGACCGCCCACGGCTACGTCGAGGGGCGGGTGGGCGACATCGGGGGTCCGGCCCGCCTGGTCGGCGGCCGGGTGGTGCTCGAATACCCGAGCCACACGGCAACCGACAACCTCCTGATGGCTGCGGTGCTGGCCAAGGGCACCACGGTGATCGAGAACGCCGCCCGCGAGCCCGAGGTCTGCGACCTGGCCCGGATGCTCGCCTCCATGGGGGCGACGGTCCGGGGGGCGGGGACCTCGCGCCTCGAGGTGGAGGGCGTGGCCGGGCTGCGCCCGGCCCGCCACTCGGTGGTCCCCGACCGGGTCGTGGCCGCCACCTATCTGGCCGCCGTCGGCCTGGCCGGCGGGGAGATCGTCGTCGAGGACGCCCGCCACGACCACATGGAGATGCTGCTGCGCAAGCTGGGCAGCCTCGGGCTGCGGATCGAGCAGGGCCCCGACGGCCTCCGGGCGGCCAGGGAGGGTCGGCTCCACTCGGCCGACGTGGCCACCCTCCCGTACCCCGGGGTGGCCACCGACTACAAGCCCCTGCTGGTCA